>Ga0209960_1000120_pt1 | contig 241765 bp, 161 predicted proteins | sample ThiBiot_500_plan_2_FD_183947 | JGI IMG/M metagenome (GOLD analysis project Ga0209960, IMG submission 183947) | Wastewater bioreactor microbial communities from Cape Town, South Africa - Thiocy_expt_500_plan (SPAdes) | ecosystem: Engineered > Bioreactor > Thiocyanate-remediating >... | reverse complement strand
CTGGTGCGACTGGAGGAACTGGTGCGACTGGAGGAACTGGTGCGACTGGAGGAACTGGTGCGACTGGAGGAACTGGTACAACAGGGCCGACTGGGCCAACCGGAACTACCGGACCAACAGGTGCGACAGGTTTTACAGGAGCTACCGGTCCGACAGGAGCTAGTGGGAGTACAGGAGGAGCTTTAGGTGCTTCCTTTTACATACAAGGTAAGCCTAACACAGTGGCTCAACAAGGGTATTATATCTATGGAAATGGTTCAGGATCAGCCCCACCAGTTTCTGATTGTACCGTGCAATTTTTATCATCTATTGGTAGCAATTATATTAGCCCAGGTTCTGGAATAGTATTGGGAAACTCTGCGGTTTCTCCAGGCGCTGTCTATACAACTACTCAGAATAATATGATTACATTATCTCCAGGATCTTATCTTTTTACTTATGGTGTGACCCTAAGCGGGCAAAGTGATTTTGCATTAACAACAAATATAACTTCCAGAACTGCTGCATTTAGTAATATAGTTCCTGGTAGTCATTTTGCAGCTAATCAAAACCTAAGTTTTCAACCAGTTTCCGTTTTAGTAAACGTAACGACGACAACTAACTATTATTTAGTTAATTTTTACTTAAACCCAATACTTTTAGGGACAGCTGGTACCAATACAACTTTAAATTATACAATGTGTTACTTAAATATTATTAAAATCCAATAAGGAGTTATGACGTATGCGCAATACATTTTTTGCAATACTAACTTTAATCACTTTTCAAAGCTTTGCTTTTGCAAGCACATCTACAAATTTAACTATGGCTTCAGATTCTGCTGGAAACACAGTAGCTGTATGGGAGTTTGTATCAGACACTTACGATTCAAGCATCGAAGCTGCTTTTTTGCCAGCAGGCAGTTCTACTTGGAGTAGTTCAGTTACTGTTGCAGGTCCCGTAATTAATCCAAAATTCCCTAAAGTTTCTATAAATGATTCAGGTAATATTGTTTTGATTTGGACAGAAATAGATTCTTTCTGGGGCTTAAATGTACTCTTCGGTTCTACTGCTACATTTGGTGGATCTTGGTCAACGCCCACTCAAATTTCTACAACAGATGAAAACGTATCTACAAGTAATTATAATGCCAAAATTACAGCTACAGATGATATTGTTTTAACATGGACTTCATTTGATAACATTAATTTTGATATAAATGCAAGATCTGCTACTAGTTCATTTGGTAGCTGGGGTACACCTGTAACGATATCTCCATAAAGATTAGTTTTTTAGCCTGAAGTAATTATTCAGGCTAAAGTATTAACATCACAAGTTATAAAATGAATTTTATATTTCAAAAAATTTATTTCGATAATTTTTTCAAGATCTTTGTTAAAACAAGATTTAATTTGATGCAATAACTCAAATTTCCTTTTATTTATTAACAATTCTAAAATAGTTAATTGTAACTGATGTAAGTCATCTGCATCTAATTGGTTTTGATTTACAAAAAAAGAAAAAGATTGAAGAAGGATAGTTAGAGCATTTTTTAGAGCATCAGTATTTTGTGTTTTAATTAGATCTGTAATTAGGGATTTATAATCATTTAATTCCATATTAAATGAAGGTAAATCCATTATTTCTGGATAAGTCAAATTTATAAGCATTTCTTTCAGTAAGTGCGTACAAAGATTCTTTTTTACAAACGGTTCATTGGCAGGGATAAAACTACTTAACATTTGATCGATTAAAGCAAAATTTTTAAGCTTAGACAATGCTGTTACACATTTTTTTAGGGCTAATTCTTTAATTTTAGGTGTCGTAATTAAATCTAAATACGTAAAGCATTCATTCACTTTATTATTTTCTAAATATAATGTGAGAATGCCAAGATAAGCAGCGTCTTTAAATTTACCATCTATATCGCCAAAATCAACAAATGGGAATCCATTTGTTTTAAAAAGCTGATAGGAGCTTTCAGCGTAGCAACTTATGTGCAGCGTCTCGTCTGTAATGCTAGAATAGAATTTATTTATTAAAGCGTTGTTATTATTTTTCAAATTATAAATAAAGGCTAAAAAATAAATTTTATTTAAGTCTTCTTTTTGTAAAAAAGCTAAAGGAAATTCGTCTATAATCTCACCATTTTTGAACAATAAATCTTTAGTTGAAAGGGCTAATGCCATTTCAAATGTCACTTTTGAACGAAGAATAGGATCAACAACTTTTTCTAGATCTTTCACTATGATATTAAAAATTGCTAATAAATATTCTTTGAGTAATTCTTTGTTAAACTCACCAAAACTTTTTCTAATAAAACTAACTGTTAATTTATCTTTTACTTCAGTATACAATCTTTTCCGTTTGACATAGTTGTCAGCATACCAAATTTCTAAGTTTTGAGGCGCATTTGGGATACTCTCGGTTTTATATTTCACATATAATTCAACTAAACAGGTAATGCTATAGTCAAAGGTTTTTTTGAGGTCTTTCAATCTCCCATTGAAAAAAGGATCTATTCTATCGCTGAATGGAAGAGAATTAAATACATATAAATGAATAGAATATCTTTTTTCATAATCATTAAATAAATTACACAATGAAATAATTTCATAAAATTGTTTACAATTTTTGTTTTCTTCCACATCGAGGTAATTAATAATTATGTTGGCTAAAAATTGATCGTAATTATGTTTAAAACCAAACCGCTTTTTCAATGAATCAAAAAGTAATGGGTTGTTTAAAAGATTAAATAATTGCTTCAATTCTTTTTGTGTTAAACAGCACGCGTGTTTCTCAAAAAAAGTGTAGTATGTAAAATGATTGGTATTCTTATTTAAGAATAGCATTAAACCAAATAGTAAATAAGCATTATAACCTATTAAATACTCTTTGTCTGAAGTCCTTAAATTTAATTCATTATTGATTAAATAAGTAAAAATATCTGTAAGATAATACTTATTATTACTAAGCATTAATCTCGAGTCATCTGATATATGGTTTTCAAATAATTCTTGAATATCTCTTTGTATATCTATAACTTTAGGTGTGTGAGCGAGATGTAAAGTATTTGAAACAATTGTTGTAATTTGAGTTGTAGAGGTGATAGAGGGTGAAATCACATTGCTAAATGAATGGGGTATTTGACTCTCAGAATTTGAACTCTCATCAGAAGAAACAATAATTCTTTGAATTAACTTGTCATATTCATGATTGTTGTTATTAGTATTTGTGTTATGGCCATATATGATCGATTGATTAAATATAGTAGATGGTGAGGAATGCATAATTATAAGATTTATTTTAAAATAAATAACAATAATAACCTAACCGTTCATTATTTTAAATAATTATTAACTAAATGAAAGTTTAAAGATGTTTTTAGTAATCTTTTACGTAAAATTGACTTCGTTTTTTATTTAAATATTTAATTTCGAATTCATCCCATTCTTCTATTTCAGTTATTAATTTTCCATGAAACTCTTGAAAGTCAGAATGATGGTAAGCGTTTGCATTTTTGAAAGCGAAAAGTAAATTCTTTAATATATTACTAATCCCTAGTTGATTAACAAAATCTATCGATTCTGTTTTAAAGTAGTATGACTTTACTTTATTAAGTATGTTGTAAATTTTTACAAATATTTCTTCATTGACTGCATAACCAGATGTTAAAAGTATTCTAAAATAAGGAGATTTCATTAAAATAACTAAGTTTAAAAGTGATACTTGTGAGTGAGTAAGAAAGCATCGCTCAAATACGTTAAACGTGTATTCAAACAATTTAGTAAATTTGATCTGATTAGATACAGTTGTTGTAAGGCTTAAGTGAGTTACAGTTTGAAATATTTTGTTAATCGTTTCATTCGATATAGAAGATTGATTTATCGAGAATTGTAATAACCTTTCAAAAGCTGGAATAAAAACTTTCAGTAAATCAGCATCTTGCAAATTTCTTAAATGACTATCTCTTATATTATCAAAAAAAAACATCCATTGGGTGAGAGAATGAACATTCAAGGCGCTTACAATAGTGCTAGAAAGTTTGTTTAAGAATTTAGGATAGGTTAGTTTTTTATTATTAGCTTTTAGTATTTCGAAATAATTATAGATGAATGTAGGTAAAAGGAATTTATCTTCATTTTTTAGGTTAAGTTTTTTATTACCAAATTTATTTATTAGATTGACCGAAATTTTTTTGGCAAAGTTTGCGTTGTAATTAGGGAAGCTGGAATCTGAATGGCTATATTTTAATGTGGATAGAATTAAGAGAGTAAAGATTTTTTCCACATCATTAGAAACTTGTATCAACAAATCCAAATACATGTAGAAATATAATACTATTTCTATAGGCATGTCTTTGCCGTTTAGGTCCATTGCTAAAAAACCTTCTAAAATATTTTCTAAGAAAGGAACAATTTTTTGTTCTTCAATTTTTACATCGTTAAAAGGAATAGAAAAATTAAAGGTCAAGTCTTGATTCGACTTTTCATTTTCTAACGTATTTGTGAAAGATTTCAGCCTTTCTTTTACTAAATTACACAAAGGAACTAAATTAATTTCTGGATAAACCAAGGTTATTTGTGTAAAAAATTCTTTGAAAAATGAAGTATTATTTTTAGTATATTTTTTTCCGATTTCTTTTATAGCGCAAATAGTGCTTGCTTTAACGCTTTGAGTATTTTCAACTTGATCACTGGTAACAAATTTTGTAAGATAATGTGTGTCTACTATGTCATTTGCGGCTTGAGGGTATAAAACTTGTAAAGTTTTTGTCATAAAACTAATATCATCTACAAAACACAAGTTTGCTTTATAAAAGAGGTTTAGTTTTTTTATTTCTTTAGCACTTATATCGGAAATATTTTTTTCAACATAAGCACATATTTTTTTATGGATACTCTCAAAAAGAGTCTTGTTGATTTGTAAAGGCAATAGATGTGGAATGATTTTTTTTATAGAATCGCTGTTAAGTAGTTGAACAAACTCTACCAATTCATTGCCTGCAGTAACAATTAGATGGGGATTATTAGCAAAAGTTTTAATTAAAAATTTTTCGATTATTTCATTGAAAGCGGTAGGGTCGACACTCTCAGTGGTTACATATTTTTCTTGATAATAGATGGAGAAAAATTTGTGATAATAGGTGTAGAATTCTATAAAATCTCTTTGGGTCTCCATTAGCTCAATTGTTTGTTGTAAATTAAAATGAGTAAACCAAAAATTCAGCTCAGTGTTTAGGGTATATTTATTTTCGAGCTCGTTATAGCTATCACAAATAATTTCATATTCTTCGGTTTTTAAAAGTTCTTTATTTGTTTGAATTTTTAAACTGCTGACTATTCTTACAAAAGATGTGAAAAAGGAAAGAACAGATTCTTTTTCACTTTTAATAATAAGTGAAAGATTTGGAATTACCATTTTAACAAACGTTAAAATGTCTTCCTTTACATCTATAGATAATAAAATTTGACTAAGGTAATTTAAATAGCCTTCTTTTTTAAAGAGTTGAAAGTGAAAAATATCTTGTGCAATTTGAAAAAGCTGTTCCCTTTTGCAATTTCTTAAAGTTTGTAGGATTGTTTCTATTAAATCTAAACTATAAACCTTAAAGGTTGTGATAAAGGATAAGGCAATAGCTAAGTTTTGTGATCGTAGAGCTTCCATTATAAAGTTATGTAACTGTATTTTTATTTCTTTGTCGATAAGGGAAGGGTTATTCTTTAAATGAGTTCTCAGCAATTCAAGGAAGGGGTTTGAAGAATTTATTTGTGTAAAAATTTGTTTTATAAGTTGCTGAGTTGCAGTTAAGGAGAGAATTTTTTTCTCATAAGCTTTAAAAAGATAAAAGATAGCCTTTTCTAAATTGCCTTTTTTTAAAAAATTGAGGACAGGTTTATTTTCAAACGAAATATCTTTTTCTAAACATAAATCGTAGAGTTTTGCCATTAATTCTAAAGTTTCTTGGTTATTCTCAATAAAAAATTCTTCATATTTTACTGTTATTTTTGTAAAAAAGTCTTTTGAAAAAAATTGAAGAAATTTTTCCCATTTAATTTCTAAAGCTTTGTGAATTATGCTATAAAATTTAGCTGTTATTAAATTTTTTGTTACAATTTCTTCCATCATTTTTCTAAAAAATGATTTTAAAATTAAGGATGGAACTGTAGTTAAAGAAGCTAAAGTCTGCCATTCAACAAATAATTTTAGTTTTTTACAATGGGATGTTATTGATTCAATCTCTTTGTCTAAAAAAGTTCTCAATTGGTCACTATTTTGGCCACTATTTATTAATTGAGCTAATAGAGTAAGATCTTTTTCTAATTGATCGGTCTTGAGATAGGGGTATAATTTTATTAAGAGAGTTTCATTCTTTAGATCAATACTATCAATAAAAACTTGGGTAGTGCAATTTTTTAGAAAGTGGGTAAATAATGTCTCATTGCTTTGCAAAAGAGTATAAAAGTCTTTTAAGTTCGTAAATCTTTCTCTTAATTTCAAAAGATATTCATTAGCTATTTCTAATTTAATTTCAGATTTCGTAAAGAGCTCCAATAAAAGCGTTGGTGTAACTAAATCTAACAATGCCAAATAAATAGATTGAGTTATTTCATTTATCTCTTTGTCACTCAAAGCATACGATTTAATAAAGGAAAGTAGTTCTAAAAGAGTTTGACTCTCCTTATTATTTTTTAACTCTTGAATTAACGTTGTATAATAGTTTTTCAAGTAAAGGATAAACAACGCAGGTTCGTTTAGAATTTTTTTATAAAAATTAGCAGGTGTTAGATAAGAATTGTAGATTCTATGTAATATTTCTAATAGATTTTTTTGTAAGGAAAGATCTAAAGAAAGGTATTTTTCAAGTAAGAGTTCAGGTGAGACTATATTGGCAAAAGAGAAAAAGATTTGGTTTAGTAATTCTTCTTGGGTTTTTTGAGATAAAGGAAGGCTTTTTATAAGAGAAAAAGTTTTTTCTAAAATGTTTTTTTGCTTAGAAAGGGATAATTGCCCTAACATTTCTGTTAAGTATTTAGGATCTAAGAGGACACCAAACTTTGATACCATCTTATACAAAAAGTTTTCACTAGTATCAAAATTTTGATGGGAATGATCCTCTACTTTACATAGTGAAAAGATTTTTTTTAAATAGACAGTTGTAATTTCAAATTTTTGATATTCATCGCCGTAAGCTGTTACAATATCTACTAAAGGCGAGTGAAAGTAAGAGTGACTAACACTCAAAACAAAATCATGAATAATTTTTTTAGAGCTCAAAGCGAATGAAGGAAATATTTTCTTTTCTTTTGAAATAGCTAAAAGAAGATTGAGCCCAATTTTTGCGGTAAGTAAAAAATGTTCATTAACGTTATGACATTTTGATAGAGTTGTTATTAGGGCCTTTTCTAAAATTTTCATATTTACATTTTTATTTTTATCAAAATATAAAGAGAGCGCATTTAGTGCACTTAAGGCCCCATACTGCTTAATATAAAAAGAAAAATCCTCTATTTCATAAGGAGGAATATTTATAGTTTTTTCATATATAATATTTTCTTTTAGTTTTTTAGTTCTAAGCTCGGTTTGGGGATAAATCAAGTACCAATCAAATAAATGGCCTAATACTTTGCTAAAGCTCTCATATTCTTCAATTTGAGACCAAATTTCAAAGGAGTCATTGACGATATCTTGATACACAAAATCATAGTCTTCTTCTAAAAATTTTCTTTCATAGCAAGTGTAAAGTTGTTTTTGTAAAGTTTTTAAAGTTTCTTTATACAAAACGGTATCTTGAAGATTATAATTACTAGTCTTTGCTTTCTTCCAAAATTCTAAAGTTTTAGACAAATCTTTTGATGCCATATGGATAATAGTTTCAAAAATTGTATCTGAGAAAAAAATCTCAAATTCTTCTAAATTTTCTAAAATCTCTTTTGCTAAGAAATTTTCTAAAATCGATTTATCTTTAATAATTTGGTATAAATGAATGGATTGAGTTAGGGTTAAATTTCCTTTTTTTTGTAAATAGTTCCAATGGAATTCAGCTTTGTATAAACGATTATACCTTTGGTTAAAATCTAGAAATTGGGCAATAGTATCAAACCAAGAAGTTATGGCTTGTTCAAATTTTTTTTGAGATGAAAAATAGGCTTTCCAATCTTTTATAATTAACAGCCAACCAAATCTTATGATTTCATAAGGAGCACTTTTTAAGATTTTTAGTGACCATTTAGGTATAGAAAAGATTTTTGATAAAGTTGTTACCACAATATTTTTTTCAAGTTTTGGTAATTGAGCTAATAATTGAGGTGTTATTTCTATAAAATCAGAATTTGGCACTGTGCTTGGGAGAATTAAATAGAGTCTTAAGAGAATTTTATAGCCAACTAACTGTATAGAGAAATTTGGACTTTGCAATAATGTCTCTCCAAAAGCTACTAAAGCTTTACTATAAGGAATTTCGATTTCATCTGGAAAAGACTGTAATGATTCTAACGGAGCTAAGGTGTCAATGATAGATAGTAATGTATCACAAGCAATTGTATTGCCATTTTCTAATAAAATATCTTTTATTTCGTTTATTACAAATTCTTCTTGATACGGATATAAATAATACTCCTGATCGAAAACTTGGAAATGCCATTCACCACAGTGTTTTACAAGAGATACTTTAGCGGTATGGCGTGGCAATAAGCTACCTATTAAACAACCTAGATAAAAAAGGGAAAAATAATTTTTTATTGAGTGCTCTTTTGGCCATTGGATGAGCGTGTTTATTACAGACTTTGTTGAAAGCTTATCATCTTGATCTAATCGAAATTTAATTTCTTGTAAGTTATGCTCTAATAGTTGCTTTGTGTGAATATTTATAGCATATAAGTGAAAGAGTAAAACATATCTAAAATGCAAATTATTAGCAGGCGCATGTTTACTCGTAATTTCACGGATCATATAAAGAGCGCTATCCACTAAATTTCCGTATTCTATTAATTTTGCATAAGCAATATTGGCTATATCCTTCAAGCTTTCAAAATCATAAAAAGTAAAACCTTTACTAAGGTAAAGTAATGTTTTCCAAAATGCTTTGGCATTCATTGATTTAGAATTTGGAATTCTGAGCGTTCGAGTAGCTACATCATGCAACACTTGTATAATATTGACTTTTTCGCTAATTAAGCAAATTTCGCTAGAGTCATTTAAAGGAATGCTTAACCGAATAGCATCTATAGTAAAAATAAAATTAATATCCGTATTAAAGGATGAGGATATATCAAATTCATGGATCTGACCTTTTTGCATTAAATGCAAATATTGAGATTCTTCGTCAGTTTGATTGATGTTTTTAAAGTCGTTTTTTTGAATTTTTTTAAGATACTGTCTTAAATTGTTGACGATGAATGGGTCTGCTTTTGAATTTAAATGAATATCATACTTTTGAGGAATATAATTGAGTTGAGAGCAGAGCCAACAATAAAATTCGACCCCTTCATTCGTTAGTTTTTGGTATTTCATTAACACATCAATATCGGCATAAGTATGAAAAGAAGTTTTTTCATACTCAAAATCGATATCTAGTTCTTGTAATAGGGTTTCAATAAACTTGTCGATTATAAATATTGTGAACCCACCTATAAAATATAGATCTGGTTTTAAATGAGGCTGACTTTTAAAAAAACTATTTAAATTGTTATCAAAAATTATTTCAAAACTCGATTTTGCAATTTTTTCTTTTACAATCCCATTTAATAACTCGTATAAAGAGGTAAATAAATGCCTTTTTAAGGTGATAGAGTTAATTTGTGAACGATCATTAACATGACCACTTTCAGTAAATAATATTTCACCGGAATGGATTACCTGTTGGAATTGTCTTTTTAATTTTTCTCTGTTTGAAATTAGATATTCTTTAAAGGATTTCGAAGTTTCATTAGTCTCAGCAGAATCTACATGATTAATTAGCAAGATTGGTTGAGTATCTACCTTTAAATAATTAGACGAAGGTTCCATAATAATACTGTTATTTTAAAAAAAACAATATTATAGATTATTATTTGAATAATTTCATTAATTACTTCTGTAACTAATAAATGAATTATTATTAAATAAAAGTTTATTTTCTTTTTTCTAATACAATAGTGATAATAGTAACTAAAGTAATAATTACTAATAAGGTATAGTAAGCAGGAAAAATAGTTGAATTATACATTCTGGCGACTACCTCTACGATTAAGACCGTACAAAGTAACCTAAAACTTGTGATAAAGCTTGCCACTAATCCCTTAAAACTTGGATTCAAATTTATTAACTCCTCCATGTAAGGAGTTTGATGCCAGGCAAAACCTAATGCATAAGGTACAATTAAAAAAGAAATAACGAATGGATTTTTAGGTGATGGTTCAATAAAGAGGTAAATTACTATTGCAAGAGCTGTTAATCCAAGAGCTCCTGTGCCTATTTTTTTTATAGTAAGAGTTGAAAATTTATTTATAAAGAAAGCACAAGTAAAACTGCCTATTAAATAACAGATTAACAAAGAAGCTTGATACAAGGGAAAATCTTGTTTTGAAACCCCAAATTCTTCCACATAGAGTATTGAAATTTGGGTCAAAAAAGCTACATATCCTCCAAAAATAATACTTGTAATAATAATCAGTAACCAAAAATTAATATTGCTAAACATAATTTGAAAATTGCTAATTAATTTTGGTATTTTGAGGGGTAATCTCTTGTTTTTAGGAAGTGTTTCTTGAAATAAGAAAACAGAAATGACTAGGCAAAAAAGAACAAGTCCTCCGATAAGGACAAAATTTGACCTAAAGCCATAATGAATATTAAAGTAACCACCCATAATAGGGGCAGATATAAGAAATATAGCGACGATAAAATTTAAGAGATTTAAAGCCGTTATTGCTTTTTTTTCCTTATAGAAGTCAAAAATAAGTGCTGTACCTAATGATATGGTCCCACCACTTCCAACACCTTGCAAAAACCTTCCAAATACCATTTCGTTAAATTCTTTTGAATAAATTGTAAAAATACTACCTATAAAAAAAACCGTTAAAGAAATGATTAAAGGCTTTTTTCTTCCATAGCTATCTGAAAGAGGACCAATGATTAAACACGCTAAGCTAAATCCTATAAGATTCCAAGAAACAATTTTTTGAATTTCGCTTTGTCTAACTTGAAAAAAGTTCATCATATCTGGAAAGCTTGGAAAATACACATCGGTTTCTATACTTGCCGGAATCGTTATAATAAATAAGATGAAGATAAATTTGATTTCTTCTTTATTCATGCCTATCAAAACATTTAGTTATTTTTCATTTAGCAAAATATCATTCATAAAAGATAGTTATTTCTTAAATAAAGTATTTTTAACTTTAGCGCTTTAGTTAAATTTAATTTGCTATCAAAAATGGTAATCCTTATATTGTTCGACAATAATTTTAAATAATTACCCATTATGAATTTATCACCATGTTGTATTTGTAAGAAGAGTGGAAAAGAATTATCTATTTGGTATAGCGGTTACGCTCACGAAGGTTGCATAAATGACCTAAGAGTTACAATTAATCCAGTAGAACTTCTTTTAGAAAATACCTTTAAAAATCCTTATCATTTACAAAAAGCCCACAAAAAAATATTTTTTGCCGTTCAACAACATTTGGGTCCAATTACATTGGCTGACTATATAAAAATTATGTCACCTGATTCTTTAGAAATGATATATAAGGTCTTTGCCCAAAAGCTAATTGAGACAAATGCTTTTATAGAAAAATAAAAGCGTTATACATTTTCAAGCATATAATTAATTTTTATAAAACAGCTGTCCATCTTTAACTATTAAAAATGATGTTAACGAATGTGGCTTAGCTGTTTTTTTACTTTGTATATGAAAAACTTCCCAACCTTGCAAAGTCAAAGCGTCAGCGATTAAACTTCTATGGCATCGCCATGGTATCCCTTCGGCGCACATAATGACAGTTTTTTTGGAACTTGCAAGTTTTATAAGTTTTTTTAAACCGTTTTGGAAATTTTCAGACGACATATAATCGGCAAAACCTCTAAATGAGTTGTTGTTCCAACCTGTATTTAAAGAGTCTTTTAGTGGTTTTCTTAAGCCCCCAAGTTCTTTTAAATGGTAGTAGGTTATATTTTCATTTTTTAAAGTTATAGCAAATTCATCCTTGTTATAATCAGGGCAATTTCTTGACATTGGAATGCTGCGAATATCTACTAGTTGTTCTATTTCAAAAGCCTTTAACATTTTTATAAAAGTGTCAATATTGTGGATGGAGTACCCTATTGTAAAAATCTTTTTGGCCATATAATTTAACTTTTATTTTATGGTTTAAAATATTTACAAATATCTAGTTTTTCAATGTTCTAAAGGTGATCGAGTATCTTAAGGCTGGAGTTGGTGGAATACTATGTTGCCATTTATAGCGAGCTTCTTTGGATAGTAAATACAACGATCGAGGAGGAAGTTGAATTTCAAAAACTTTTCTTTTATCGTTTACTTTTCTTTGAAAACGCATCACACAAGGAGAAGCTAAAGAAATACCTATGACTTTTGATCCAAAAGCTAGAACATCTGTATGCCATCCAATCGTAGCTTGTGGGGGGTACTTAGAAACCAAGCATTGAATGATCTCATAAGGTGGAACATCTAAAACTTGGGCGCAAAGATTGCTTAAATCGATGAATTCTTTTGGAAAGGGATCTCCTACAGTTAACTCTTTCGTTTCAAAGCTATAATTATAACCAAAAGATTTGACTGTTCGTTTAGCAGGATTATCAAATAATTTAAATTCATTAAAGGATAAATGTTGGATAAAAGATAAGAGTTTTTGTTCTTCCTTTTCAGATAAAAAGTCTGGAATAAAAACTAAGCCATCTGGTTTTTCAAAGTCTCCTCTCATACCCATTATTTGTACCTAAGTGCCTTTTAATAATTAATATTCTTATTTATTCTATTATAATTAGTAATTATTAATTTTTTATAATTTATGAATTTTGGATAAATTATTCATTAAATCTTAATACTATCTCTTTACAATCTATAAAAAATATTTAGGGGGTTTATGGGAGCTGTAACATCTTCAAGTGATCTAGCGATTAGAGAAAATAGGGCCGCAAATACTAAAATTATTAAAAATCAAAAAAAAGCTTGTTATTCAGCAATTACACAAACAATTCATCGCATTTTTTGGACGACTGCAGGATGTATGACAACCTATAATCTTCTAGATGCAGGCTTATCACATGCTTTAGTTTTAGAATCTTTAACCCACGGAACGGGGCCTTTAGGTTTCGTAGGAATTAACCTCAATGGAGCTAACCCAGGTTATGGTGGTAGTAGTATTGGTTCTAGTATGGGGTCCGGCGGGGAGCGGTATATATCGGAGACTAAAAATTATTTTTATGTTTTTAAAGACAGTGAATTTGACCCTAATTTTTTACAGCAAGGGGTTGTTCCTTTAATAAGAAATATTTTTGCTCAAGTTATTTTAAAAGGATTTCCTTCTATTTTAGACACTTTTGGAAGAGCTTTTTTAAACCGTAGACATGCCATTTTATCAGGTATGGCCACCATGGGTTATTCTCTTTCAGCAAGTAGAAGTCAGACAAATGAAATAGCGGGTTATGTTGGAAGTGTTTTAGGGTTATTTACTCCAACTCTTAAATTTAAATTCAAACCAGAAGAAGTAATTAATTGCACTCCTCCCATGTGTCAATTTGAAGACGATGAAGACTATGCCGGAGCAGCTTATAAGACAACTCAACCGATAAGTGTAACGCGGATTGGCATAACTGGTAGTTTATTACATGGAATTGACAGCGATACATTAGAACGTATGGAGCAAAATCCTGAAAAAGCATTAACCGGCATCATGCTTTTAGCTTCGGCTGCATTAGTGGCTTTTCATACAACACGTTACATCAAGGCTAATTTTCGAAAAGAGGTTACGCCCCAAGAGGCAAAACCAAAGCCTTGTTTACATAAACTAAAAATATTTGCTCTCACAATTTATTGGAGAGTTCTTGTTATAACAATGTTAATTTTGCAAGCTAGATATTAATTAGCAACTGCTTTACCAACCAACTCTTGACGCTAAAAAGGGGCAGGAGCAAAATTATCAATTTCTACAAAAGTCGCCCCTTTAAAAGGGGTTGGCTTTTCGTGTTTGTGATCCCAATTTGGTTCAATAGCGTATTTTTTCCACAAGTCAGGACAGGCTTTATTGCCATAAACAACATTTAAAAAAAGTTCCGGTTTTTCAGGAACTGGAATAGAAACTGGTCCAAAAGAAATTCTTTGTAAATTTTCGATCTGCGAAAAAGTATATTTTTCATTATTAAAAACGGAATAAAAAATAGGTGATTTATGTACATAAACATCTTCATGTTCACAAGTTTTTTCTAATGTGACAACAAAGACATCAATAAATGGGTATTTAAAGGGGAAAAGTTCCCCATTATTGCGTATATCTTCAATGACAATTCCGTTTTTAGGGTAGATTTTATAGATATCCTTCCAAAATTGAATTTCTAACCCTTCTGCTTCTAATAAATTTTTTAGTTCATTTAATTTATTTTCATCTGTATCTATTATGCAAATATCTAGATCGTCATCCCAAGGGATTAAGCCTCCATGGCGTAAAGCTCCAAGTAATGTGCCAGCTGTGGCCCAGTATTTGATATTTTGTTTGGTAAAAATTTGATCTACTTTTTTTAGTAATTCATATATCTCCAAAGAACTTTCTTTTGTAAGGGAAGCGATTTGGCTGCTGTATTTTGGCATAGAAGAAAGGGCATTTTGAGTTAAATCGATGGCTTCGTTCAGTTCTTCTTCTTTAAACGAAATGTAACGGTAACCAAATCTCCTAGCCAAGTTATAAACTGTTTTTTCATCTAATGGCTCAGATAGTACAACTAAGGGATAATCTAAGAAAAAAGAGTATAAAGATTTATAAGGATTTCTTAAGTCAATAGGTACGAGTTTAGCTGATGTTTGTTTTTCAAAATCTTTAGCTGTAAATTTAGCAGACCTTTCCACATTTACTAAAAGCCTTGATGTCTTCAAACGTTTTTTTTGATCTTTAAAAGAAATAACGAAGAAAAACCCTAAACCTAAAAGAGAGATAAAGAAGATACTTTTCAAATAATTCATGTTTACCTGCTCCACTGCTTAGGAATAATTTAAGAAAATAAAATAGCAAAGGATTAAAAAAAAAGGTAGTGTTTTAGATCTTAAGGTAATATTAGATTTAAATAGAGAATTACAAATAACTATCTTTAAATTTTTCATGATTTAATTTATAATTTTAATAATTTTTTAATAAAGAGATGGTTATGTCTTTAACACCAATAGTTTCCTATGTTTCTTCCCCGTTACCTATAAAGGAAAAAAATGCTTACAATTTTTCTTTAAATAAAGAGCAAAGGCATTATTTAGAGTTTGTCGGTCAACAAATTAGTTCTTCACTAGACTTTGCAGATATAGTTTTTCTAGGATATTCAGATGCTCAACAAGAGGCCTATAGACTATGGAAAAAAGTAAATTATGGAGAAATTACTGACGTTCCCTTAAGAAAAATTATTGTTTCTATTTATACCAAAACGGTCATTATCGTAAATTTGTTAATAAAAAAAAATGCTCCTGAGCTTATTTCAAAAGAAGAAGAAAATCAAAGTCAAGTCAAGGCGGCAGCCAAGAAATTTGCATTAAAGGGTGTTTATTTAACTAAAAGACAAGCGAATTTTTTGCTATTTGCCTTAGCAGAAATAAATAAAGCAGATGAAACTTTAGCTTGGCAAGAAAGTTTTATTAATCCTCGCTTGAGAAAAATTTGCAAACAATTGACTGAATTAAACGCTAATTATAGTTAATCTTCAAAATTTACTTTTGCTTATAATCATCTACAATAGCAAACGATTGCTCAAAGAGTTGAGTTTTGGGAAAATCATTTTTTGGCTCAGCTTCGATATGATTTTCCTTAATAACAAAGTCATTTTTCTGATTTACTCTTGGTAAAACACTATCTAAAGAAACATTTAGAACGCCAAGCATGGTATAGTACAAGTAATGAAACCTTGTCTTTGTCTCCTCAATGGTCCACTTATCATCGTTTTTTTCAGTATAAATATCTAAAAGTTCTTCTTGTAAAGAGGATTTTTGGCGTAATTGCTCTTCGATACTCTTTAAATCTTCAACAATTTTCTGTTTTTCAATCTCAACTTTCGTATCTACTAACTTATTTAACAAATGGTTTTGTTGTTCTAGTAAATCGAGCTGTTTTTGATCCATTAATTTTGGATTAGTTAAAATCCAACGGGTAATGTAATTGGTAAATTCAGCTTCTCCAAGATTTGCAATAGGCTCTTCGATTCTTAGCAAATATGTTTGATAAGATGCATTTAATAGGCTGGCAAAGGGATAGCCTGGATTGCTTCTAATGATGATATCATTTATTCCCACTTGCTTTCTTTCAAAATAAGTTAAAGGGCAAAAACCTAAAGCAAAAAAATGTTTATAAAGATCGGAGAAATGAACTTCACCGGCGGTTGAGAACACATCGGGGTCGGTAATTTCGCTTGAGAAGAGGGGGATTTCCTTACCTTTTTTTAAGTAGACTTGCGCTTCTACAAATTTTAAATACATTTGAGTCATAATTTCCATGCGAAGATTTTGTAGCCCTTGATAAGTGCGAAGTTCGTAAACTTCTTCAGGCTTTAAGTGTGGTAACTTTTGAAAGATGATATTTTCGATCATTTCTTGGGTTGTTCGTCTAAGCCCTCTTGCGCAATAATTGCCACAATCAATTCCCAGTCCTAAAAGTAAATCTTGAATAGAGAGAAGATTATGCTCTTTATCTTCCTCTAAATGGTATAGGTGAGAGAGTATAAGGGTGGTATTCTCAATGGCACTCAATGTGTCGATAATAGATCCTTTAGGTTTTTTATTTCCCTTTAAGACTTCAATATAATCTTGGAATTCTTTTTTAAAATAAGAAACCGCATACTCTTCAACAGATAACCTATTTCTCTCAGCAATTTTTGAAAGAAAGTGGATGAAATTTTTTTCTATATCGCTACCAGGAAATTTTTTAACGAGAAAATCTTTAAAGCGACTATCTTTTTTAAGTTTTGCGATAACGGTATGACCTAAAATACTCCAATCGATAGAAGCAAAAGATTGGGAAAAATGATCAAAATCATGTTTTCGATCTATTTTGAATCCGGCAAAGGCTTCTTTAGAGCAATGGGAAGGGTTAATTGTAAACGAATGTAATGGCGCATCAAGTATTCCTTTGATATCAAATAAAGACAATTCTTTCATTTGCAGTAAAGGATTATCAATTTCTTCCAATGTGGGGATTTTTGCCTGAAAGAGGCGAATAAATTTTTTATCTAACTTGTAATAAGCTTGGTTAACGATGGGGTTTATGTTACTCACAAGAGAAAGCCCCGAAAATACTTTGCTACCACCTCCAAAAAAATTAAAAATATGGGAAAGATTTGGCATATATTCTTCCATAAAGGCACTAACCTTAAAAGGGATATAGTTTCTCTCTTCCACCTCATTATATAAAAGAGGTGCCAAAACAGAAAGGCCAAGTGCTGTTTGCCCAATGAAAGGCAAAGCTATTCCTATAGCGTACATCCCACCTAAGGTGATTTTCCCTAAATTATTTGTGAAATATTGACAGCGACTGACTGTTTGATTGCTGACTTTATCTGGTATTTGATGAGCGATTAGGGGAAATTTATCAGCGGTTATTGTCTTTAAAACTGTTTCTAATTCTTTATAGTTATTTGAACCGATCATTGCAGAGGTTGGGCAAGCAACTATACTTGTATAGGGAAGGATGTTATTTAAACATTTAGCTGTAAATACACATTTAGAAGGGGAAAGGATATTGAGGACTTTTCCTGAAATGTTGCTAAAACTAAAGACCTGTACAATTTGATTTAATGACGATAAAACGGGATTTGTACCCCCTTGCTTTATTTCTTCCTCTTTTCTTTTATTTTGAATGAGCAAATATCCGGAACTAAAACAAGAGGCGCAAGCTAAAGAGTCCATGTTACCTTACCATTAAAATTATAAACTATGCTTTCTTAAGTATTTAGATACTAAAAATCTTTGAAAAAAGAAATAAAAATGAACTCTTGGAGGAGTTGCTAGCTTATTAAACTAGCAATTCCTAAAAACTGAAAGATAGAAGTTTATTAGTTAGCAGTAGTTTGCACTATAATTTGGTGTATAGATTTCATTTTCACTTTCTGAATCGTAGTTGCTATAATAAATACTCTTGTGAATTTTTAGTTCAGCTTGCTTGTCTTTAATTAATTTTAAAATTTCAGGCTTTCCTGCAGCACGTCTTTCATATTTTTCTAAAAGTGCTTCACTTTCTGTATCAACTTCTTTTAGCAGTGCGGCAAAAATATTAACGCTATTGTTAGTTAAAGCAAGAAGTAATGAATCGTCCAATCCCATACCTGATATATGATGTAACGCTTCTAGATCGTCTTGCTTAAAAAAATTAATTAAATCTTTCGTTTCTTGACTTATTTCAATTTTGTCTTCATCTAATTTAATTTCATTTAAACGATTGACAATGGGAGTATTTAGATCAGGTTTATTGTGGGTGATCTTCGCAAGAATTTCTAAAAATTTAATTTCTTCTTTACCAGCAATAGAAAGAACTATTTTTAATGTTTCTAGACTATTATTAGCAATCGCAATGATTAAGGTTCTAGCTATATTCATCTTATGGCTAAATAAAAGCTCTTGTTTAATCAGTAGTTGAATAGCCTTCGCATTATCCTCTTTAATTAAATAAAAAAGAAAAGAATCTTTGATGGTTAGGTATTGAAAAAGTGAAGGATCTTTTTCAAAATAAGATGGATCTAATTTAAAAAGGGCTTTAGCGAGCTTTTCTATCACAACTTCTGCTACAGCTCTTGGGATGTGTATATTATTTTGTAAGTAGGTAATGGCGCTTATTAACCATTCTTTTTCAATGTCTTTACCAAGCTTTAATTGTTCTAACATGTAGCCAATCATAGCATCATTTGTTATGGAAGTCTTTTGATTTTCATTAGTAAGTTCTTTTTTAAATTCATCTTTATATTCGTCAAATTTAACTTTTAATCGTAAAGAATTTTGTGAAGAATTTTCAATTGTTGTAAAAATATCTTGTTCATTGATAGCTTTTTGAAAGATCGTTTTTGCTACAATAAAGTTTGTTCTTTGGAAAATCACTTTCGAGAATTGGTCAAAGCTACCTTTTGAAAGGGTAAATGGATTTACTAATAGGTAAAGACCTTTCTCCTCTTTTATAGTCACCTCAAGCTTACAACCTGCGGTATATTTTTTTAAGAGAGCAAAATCACTACTAAAAGGATTAACTCGTATATCTGTAATTAATTTTTCAGCTAACTCATACGCATTTCTTTCGACTGCTTTTATTAAGCAAAAGTTAATGGCATAACTTTTTAATTTTGGATGTTGCATAAGAGTTGTTGCTAATTCGATATTGTTACTCTGGCAAGCAGCCATAAAGCTTAAAGTAACTACAATAGAGCTATAGTTTTCATCCTTTAAAATGGCTTGTATTTCAAAAAATTGAGTTGATTGATCAATGTCATTAATTTTTTCCATTACTTCTTGAGATACATTTTTAACCTTACAATTTGTACGGTTATAAGTTATAGAATCATTTCCTCTTAATTGTTCGAGAGAATGAAGGAAATTAGTAGTTGCTATTTGAATTTGATTGTTTGCTTCCATAGTTAGATCTCCTTTGTGAATAATGCATAAGGAATACCTTTTAACTGTAAATTTTTTATTAAGAAGTCATAGATTTTTTTTAAACTCGTTGACAAATATTGAAATTTACAATTAGAAAATTCTTAATTTTTTATTGATAAATAAGCTAATAAAGCTATTTGACAAAATATTCTTTAAATCTATAGTAAGGTTAGTTAATTAAATGTGAGTTTTTATGGAATCTAAGCTAAATAAAAAAGATAAAGAATATTCGGATAGTGAATTACAAAAATATGCAAATATTTATGAAGTTCACTCGTTTAAAGAGCTTGAGAAAATCGTAAAAAAGTATGGAGAGAGCTTAGTACAAAAAACTTACAATGCTTTAACGGATAAAATTTCACGAAATACGATCAACGTTAATGGCAAAGAATTAATTAACTTTACAGGCTACAATTATATTGGTATGTCAGGCGATCCAATCGTTAGTCAAGCATCTATGGATGCAATAAAAAAATATGGGACTTCAGTATCGGCAAGTAGAGCCGTCTCTGGAGAAAAACCCATTCATAGAAAATTAGAAGAAAAAATAGCTGAATTTGTTGGCAAGGAAGCTAGCGTTACATTTACAGCTGGACATGGCGCAAATGTTAGCACAATTGGCCATCTATTTAATAAAGATGATTTAATTATACATGATAGCTTAATACATAATAGTAGCTGGCTTGGAACTCTTCTTTCAGGAGCAAAACATATTAGATTTCGACATAATGATGCCAAAGATCTTGAGTCTATATTACAAAAACATCGCACCAGGTATAAACGAGCTCTCATTTTGACGGAAGGGTTGTTTAGTATGGATGGTGATATTCCAGATATTCCAAAATATTTAGAATTAAAAAAACGCTATCACACCTTTTTAATGGTGGATGAAGCGCATTCAATGGGCGTTTTAGGAAAAACAGGAAGAGGAATTAGTGAACATTTTGGTATCAATCCAAATGAGATTGATATTTTGATGGGGACATTGAGTAAATCATTTGGAAGCTGTGGTGGGTTTGTAACAGGAAGTAAAAAATTTATTAATTTTATGAAGCTTAGCTGCCCAAGTTTTATTTATTCAGCTGGTATGCCCCCTTCCAATGCGGCTGCAGCTTTAGCATCGATTGAGTTGCTAGAAAAAGAGCCAACTCGAATTAAAACTTTGCATGATAGATCACGGCTTTTGTTACAATTATTAAAAGAAGCAGATTTAAATACTGGAGAGTGTCGAGATAGTCCAATCATTCCGGTTATTGTCGGAAACGCGGTTCTTGCCATGACACTAAGTTCACAATTAGAGGAGCATGGGATTTATGCTCTTCCTTTAGCTTATCCTATTGTTAAAAAAGGGGAGTCAAGAATCCGTTTTTTTGTTAATTGCACTCATACAGAAGAACAAATTCATTTTACTGTAGCTACTTTGAAGCAATTAATCAAAAATAATAAAGAAAATTTGGAATAAATTTAATAATAATTGTAAATAGATAGAGTTCATTTTTAAATCTTAATCCTTTAACCTTATTTGGTAAGTCTTATGATTTAAAAAAAAGGATTCAAGTTAAATGCTTCACTCATTCGATAATTTTTTTGGAAATGTTTTATCTGTAAATTGTCAAAAAGGTCACTTTTCTTTTGGTGAAGAAGTTGTGGCTGAGATAGCTAATTGTTTATCTACTAATGATAAAATTTATTTAAGCATGACGTGTCAAAAGCTAAATGCAGTAGTAAGTGAAACTCTACCCTTAGAAAAAAGATTATTGCTAGGAAAAGTAAAAGAATTGCACGTTAGAAAAAAAACACTTGAAAGAGAACTTGAGGAGGTAAAAAGCCGGTTAATTTTTTTAAAATACTATAAGCCAGAAGAAGCTGATAAAAAAACAGGTTTTTTTAATACTTTCTTTTCAAGAAAAGCACCGGAGGATGAGATTCAAAGATATGATAAAAACATTGATGATGAGCAGCAAAAAAAGCGGTGTATAAAAGCAAAAATTGCTTTAATTGAAAGGGAACTATCCAAGACTTCAGAAAATATATCTATTGTATTTGAACCATACGAAAAAATTTATGCTATTTTTGGTGGCAAAGAGTCGTTTAAAAACATCCCTACCCTTCAATTAAAAACAAAAAAAGAACGATATACTCTAAAAATACAAAATTCAGAAATGTCAGCCCCTATCATGAGGGGACAAGATAGCGAAGGTAGATTATTTGTTGCCATAAGAGCTTATAATAAAGATTGGAAGGCGTGGAGTGTGCAAACTATATACACTGATAGCTCAAATCCTTCTAATCTTTGGTATACAACCTATTCTTACTTAGAAATATTTAAAAAGGTTTTTTCCTTATTAAGTCACTTTGATTGGAATGCCAAATTAGAACAGTCCAGCTATTCATCCTTCATAAAGCGTTGTGAAGAAACCCATTTTTTCAATCAAGTGAAAGATTTTGTCACTCATAAAGGAAATGAAGAATGGGAACTAAAATAGCAAAGGTTTTACTAATCTAATTTCAGATACGAAAACACACAAAAAAAATTAATGTAGTTTTAACGTGCTTTTGACTAACAAGGAAAATTTATGCAACCGATTGGAAGAAACATATTTAGACAAAGTAAACACGTATCCTTTTTCTCTACCAAAAAATCCCCTTGCCAAATTTCTAGCCTATTTGCCAAAGAAACATCAAAGCACTCACTCAAGAGCTTATGGAAGTTTCAAAAAAGAAATTATTCTTATGCAAGGGATGCTCTAAGATGTGTGGCTATTAGCTATGCAATTTCTTTAGGTGTATCAACAATTGGAGCTGTAGGTTATGTTTTGGTGTATACGCCATTGAAAGAAAATCATGAAGTAAAAAAAAATAGCTAAGTTACAAGAGATAGAAAGAGCGAATGCACTTTTGGAAATATGTAAAAAAGAGCAAGTAACCCTGTTGAGTAAGTGCTTAGAAGCTTTTGAGGTGGATAAAAAACTAGTAAATGTTTGTTTGAAAAATGTTTTAGAGGAAAAAAAAACAAAAAAAACTAAAGAACTTTTATTTATCTTAGTTAAGCATGGTGCAGAAGCATGCTCTGAGCTACTAACCTTTGCTATCGAAGAGGGGTCTTGCGATTTAGTTCATTTATTGATAGATAAAGGTGTTGACGTAAATAAAAATCACGTTGAAAAAGCTATAAAACAAGGGAATGGATCAATTCTTAATAGTTTAGCAAAAAATGAAAAGGCAAAAAAAATTTTATTCCAAATTGTTAAAACGAATGCTTAATTTTTTTAACTCAATATTTTAAGGAAGCAATAGATTTCTTTTTTAGCTTGACAATGCTATTGCGGTTTTAACCAATCGATGCAAAAGTGTAATTTAGAAAAAAGGACTTGGTCGATCTAGTGCATCATCTAAGATGTCAAATTTGTTTTTGCTAAAAAGTTTATTTATGCATCGATTTTGGTAAATTTCCTGATAAAATATCCTGAAATAAGCCAATTTAGAGGAGACCATGTCAAATTGATAATGCCGTCTTTTAAGTGTCTTGGATATCTATAACGAAAAGCATCTTCAGTAAAAGGTAAACATTTACCTAATACAAATTCAGCTACACCTTTGGTAACAAGTATTATCCCATGGATTTCTCTAACAACTGGTATGTAACCATCTGTCAAAGTATTATGATTAGCAGTATCTTCTGGCTCATAGAGCATAAATATATCTTTTAAAAGAGGACTCATCTTTTTCTCCTATTTTCTAAGATAAATAAAGAATGTACAGCAAAATTTCAATAGAAATTTGGATTTAGCTACAGGCTAAAATTCTTGTTAGCTAAATCCTTACTTATCTTTAAGTTGCTTTACTTTATAGAGTACTATTACTTGTTAAAGACTTCTTATAGTTTTCTAATTTTGTAATAGTAGCTTCTACAATTTCAATATTATCATCTTTTGGAACACAACGTAGGTAATCATCTTTTAAATACTTAATAGCATTGTCTAAAAGATCGATTGATATATCTGAACGATCTCTTATTTGTTCAAGGAGATAACCTATGTGGGCTTTTGTGTACCAATTAAAAGTTACATTGGACTCTAGGGATTCTTTAAAAGCCGATAACAGATCGAAAAAATTGATAGCTTCGGAAGAATTTTGTGAATTTTTTCTATAGAGTGTTTCTGCAAAAATATAAATGGTTTTGTCTATAAAATTAACTATCGCTTGTTCTTGACTTTTAGATTCGCATTTTAACTCGATATCTAAGCCGTATAACGGTTGGTCTTTGGGGTAAAATAAATAATTTCTCTTTTCTGCTATGTAAGCGTCTACTTTTGCGGATTTTGGCATTATAGAGAAAAGTATAGAAAAATTGTTTGTGAAAGGATTGGTGCGGATATCATTTAAAATTGTATCTACTAGCCAAAAATTTTTTTGCTCAATAGCTTGAGTTAAGGCGTAATTTAAGGTGTGGCCATTTAACTTACCATTACGACGAATGAATAGAATAAGATCTTTATTTCCTGTGTTGCAAGCAGCAATAAAAGTTAGATTAATAAATAAGCTACTTGTCTTTGAGTCTGAAATCATCTCTATTAATTCACGATTTGTAAAATCTTCTTCTATAGAGCCTAAAAATTTCTGTTGTATTTCACTTATTTTATCTAATTTACTTTTTATAAAGTTTTCGTCTTTATTTTGGTAATAACTGTTTATATAATTTTTATAGTCTTTGTATGTAGTTTCTATGTGCATTTTATACCTTTAGTAAATTCGCTTAAAGGTTATATCAAGTAACTATTCTTTATGAAAGAAAAATAAAAATTATAGGTTTTGTAATGCCTTTATTAATCCTTAATATTTAGACCTTATCCTTTCTAAATTAAAGATTAGATAGATATTTAATTGCTCGAATAAGAGGATTGTATGAATAATGTAGGACCTGTTAATAAACCCGCTATCGCTTGTCTAACGCAAAAAGGTTTTGTTGCCTTTAGTGGAGTGCCGATTATAGGAAGTATTTACCTACTCATTGTAAAAAATATAGCGATTAGTCAATTTAAAAAATTACCCAATGACAATGAAGCTGAAACCTTGTCCAAAAAAAAAATTATAAAAATTGGGATTGAACAATTAAATAAAGGGGAATTCTTTAATACATTTATTTCGATTGCTTTATTCTTCGTTCCTTTACTTTTCTTACCGGCCTTTTTTATTTTTTCTCAACCAGCAGGTCTTGGAATTGTAATTGGATTGGTTGCTTTTGCAGTTATTCAAGCTGTACTTTTAAGCCAAAGTTATAAAGCTAAGCTAAATCCTTGAAAACTATTGCTAGATATGAAAACAACCTCTTATGAGATTTTTTAACACTTTACAGTTTATTAAATTTTAAGTTGCTCCACCTTTTCAAGTAATCGATCAACACTTTCCTGATCTTTTAAAGGAATTTGATACCCTTCCTCATTATTCAAATAATACTCTTTTTCACCTGACACAAAATTTTTACACCTTGATTTTAGATAAACCATGTAATTTGTTCCTTTAGCAGACACTTCACCATTTCGCAAATAAATCCCTTCTTCTAAGGATACATTCTTAAGATTTATTTCATTTGGAGTTGCCCAAAAAAGATAATATTTGTCTAATTTTTTCCCGAAAACTGCAACTCCATGTCTATTGTAAACTTGTAACAACGGTAGAACACCATCAAGTGGAGTAGCTTCGATCTTTTGTAGAGCCAGGTTCTTGGTAAGAGGAGATGGTTTATAAGAAAATACATCGTATGCTATGTCATGAACAACTAATGTAACATCTACAAAATAAGTATTTTTTCCTTCCGTATCAGTTTCTTTAATCATGAGGAAGTCGCCATCACGCATAAATGTAAATTTTTTACTATCAGTAAAAGTAACTTTTTCTTTCATAATATCTGAACATGTGGGTAATATAAGTTTCTTACCTTTTATAGTTATGGAGTATTCATTTTCTCCCACTCTCTTTATATTTGCGATGCCATCTGCTTTATCTTTAATTATCAATCCATCTCTTAAACAGTATTCATAAAAGGCAACATCCTTAATCATATTAATTCTCCTTTTGTTAGTTTAGGATATTTTAACTACCTTACATTTAATAACAAAGTGTTAAATATTGAAAGAGAGATCAAAAACTATTTAAATAAGCATTTAAAGGTTTTTTCTTGCCACTTATAGCAAAATATTTATACTTTAAAAAAGCTGATAAAAATATTTCGATCGAAACCAAAAAGGAGTGTGAAATGAGCTCTGTAACTGTAAATGAAATCTCTCCCATTATCAATAGTCCATTTTTAAAAGGAATGGGTTATATTCCAGGTATTGGACACATTGTTAACGCAATCGTGTTAAAAAAACTCAATAAAATGGATTCCGATCCTAATCTTTCTTTGATAAACAATAACAAAGTGGTTGAAATTAGAAGGCTTAAATCTAATTACGAAACTATAGCAAATAAATGTAATCTTATTACAAAAGCTTCCCTTATTGTCTTAGTTGCTGCTGCCATTTTTGCTTCGCCATTGACTTTAGCTTTTGTGTTTGGTGGAGTTTTGACAGGACTTATCGTAACAGCCGTTGAAATAAGCTTAGTAATAGTTGGAATAAGATTTGCTAAACAACAACAAAAAAATTTGAACTTGAGTAGTTAGGATAAAGACTGCAAGTTTTTGAGATAGATATGCGTTTTTCCTTTATTTGTATTGGCACCTATGGTGATGTTGTCCCCTATGTCGCTTTAGGAGCTAAACTAAGACAAGAGGGTCATGAAGTAATCATTGGAGCCCATGAACATGCCAAAGAGTTGTGTCAAAAATTCTCTTTGGCTTACTATCCTATAGGTGGGGATTTAGCTAAGCATACATCAAAAGAAGAAGCCAAAAGTTTATTCGAAGCGAAGGGATTAAAAAAAATAACAGCATTTTTTAATGTCATGCGTTTATTGCGAAAAGTTTTAGACATTCATTTAAAAGATTGTAGGCAAGCTACCATTGATGCTGATGTTTTGATTTATCATCCCGCAGCTTTTGCAGGGCCTCATTTAGCTGAATTTTTAAAAATACCAGCTATCAAAATGTCTCTCCAGCCAGAAATTTTAACAAGCCAACATCCATCTTGCTTAATTTCCATGCCTAAATATCTAGGTAAAATAGGTAATTTGATAGGACACTTTATTTCCCAACAGTTTTTCTGGCAAATTTTTAGAAAAAAAATTAATCAGTGGAGAAAAAGCGAACTTAATTTGTCTAAAACACCTTTTTGGAGGCCAACAAAATACTCCAATATTAAAGAGCTCGTTACCTTTAGCCCAAGTTTAATTAAACGCCCTACAGATTGGCATTCGTCAACTGGGATGGTCAGTTTTTGTCGTTTAAAAGAAGGGGGGCGGTGGACTCCATCCAAACAATTAATTCAGTTTTTAGAAGAAGCTGAAAAACCTCTTTATCTTGGATTTGGCAGTTTGACAGAAGCCTTTCCGTCTGAAATAGTTAATACAATTATCGAAGTTTTTAAAGAAAAAAAAATTAAAGCTATTATCCCAAAAAATCTTCCAGGTTTAGAAAACATTCTTTTGCCAGAACACATCTTAGCTGTAGATTACATCCCTCATGATTGGTTATTCCCAAAAGTATCTGCTGTAATTCATCATGGAGGAGTCGGAACTTTATCGGCAGGTCTTTATGCTGGTAAAGCAACCTGGGTAATGCCATGTATTGTTGATCAGTTTTTTTTCGGACAAAAAACATTTGAATGGGGAATTGGTCCAAAGCCCCTTCCAAAAGTGCAATTTACGAAAAAAAGATTCGAAGATGGTTTAAAGGATCTATTGCGAAATACAAGTTATACAAAAAATGCGCTTAAGTTACAAAAAAGATTAGATCAAGAAGATGGTACACAAGAAGCGTACCAGTGGATTATTCAACAACTGGAGGTTAAACTATGAATTGTGTTCAAAATGTCGTGCGAACTTTAACTTCTTCTTATCGAATGCCTTTAAAGCTTAAAAACAGTTGTAAGTTAACGAGTCTATTTAGCAAAACAACTAAAAATTCCCATTCGTTAACAAAAGCTATGCTAGAGCCATTTAGAAAAATTAATAGCCGAAATTGTCATAAATTATATCAAAGGTATGACAGTGACGAAATTAAGATGATAGGTGGGATAATCGGGGGACTAATAACAACAGCTTGTATATCGGGATACTTTTTTATCATTAGACCATTTAATGATTTGGTTCAAATTACAACCGTTGGAGATAATAATGATCCCATAGCTGTCGCTACTTTTTTATTAGAGGCATCTACTGAAAAACCTATTTTATTAAAAAAATACTTGAAACGTTATTTTGTTGATAAGTCTATATTAAATGCTTGTGTGGAAAAAATTATAAAAAATCCAAACAAGAAAAATTTTTCTTCTTTAATCGCCTTAGTAAATGCAGGTGCTTTCATTTCTGACGATTTATTTTGTTACGCTATAAAAAATTGTTCTATCGATCTTGTAAAGGCTTGTTTAAGTAAAGAGTTTCGGGTGAAATCAAAACATATTGACTTAAGCATTCAGATAGGAAATGCAGAAATAATTAATTGCATATCTAAACAATTTTCCGATAATGATTATGTATATTCAAAATTGGTTAAAAATAATTAATTAAAATTAATTATTTACTTTCTTTAATAAGCTTTAAATCTAACTTACTAAATCTTAATAATTATTATTTATAATTCTTTTAATAAATAAAAAATGATGGTTTATGGGAGTTACTTTAAAGTCTTTTGCAGATGAATATACTTTTAAAGAAATAAAGTTTGAAGCGGTAGTTACAAATTATTTTAAAAATCAAAAGGTAGATTTAATAAATAAAACTATTTTTATATCGGGTTTTATTTGTTCGGATGGTAAAGGAGATTTTGCACATATAAAAACGTATGTGAAAAGAATCCACAAACTTTTACCATTAGCACCCATCGAGGTATTTTTAGTCGCACAAAAAAAGCATAAAGAATTACTTGCACCCATTAACCATTGCAATTTGCAAATAGAGTATAGTGATGGTGATATGTTTGTTGCAGAAAATTACTTATCAGATAGAAAAGAACAATTACAGGTAAAGGCTGCTAAGGCTATTCGCATATCAGGTCCAGTTGGGATAATTCAAGTCTCACCTATAACTCTTTGCCAACCTTTTTTTTCTTCCTTGAACGATTGCTCCATACAAGAATATGATGAAAAATCTAATATAGAACCAGCAGAAGTTTTACTAAGACTTGGTTTAAATGAAGATGGAGTAGGCCTTTTTACCAAAAAAATAAAACCCTATACCTGGAACGAAGTTGAACATCAGTCATTAAAAGATGTGTTATTTAAATCGATTGAGGATTATCAAAGTAGTCATAGCTTATTTTTTAATTATAAAAGCGATTTGAGAAGATTTGTTGTACATGCTTTAGATTTTAATTTTTATCATCAACAATTAGTAGTAGATATTCTTAATTTTGAATCTATTAATCTAACTGATTTACCGTTAAAAGAATTAAAAAGGAAAAAATTTAATTTAAAGTCTGTATCTATTATTTCTTTCAATAATGGGATAAAAGTTGAAGCAATTCACATTTTAAGGAAAAAGGGGAAAAAGCATTTAAGAATAATTAATGTGGCAAACCTCACTCATCAAGATTTCAAAAAAGTAGCTTACTTAAGTTCTCCGTTAATGGGGTGTACAGGAGATAGTTCTTTTTGTATGGCTTTGTCCTATGGAAAAATAATACACTATCAATTACCTGTACATAAGCAAAGACTATATTTTAATTTACTTAATATCATTAAAAACACATTTGGAGAAGATGCTATTTTAGCAAAGTATATGCTTGGTGTTAAAGCAAAAGAGGCTAATAGTTACGACTTAAAAGATCCAGCAATTGTCTTTCAAGCTAAAGAACTTAGTAAGGTTGTTTCTACCTCCCATTCCTGTAATCAAATTTTTGATGCCACAATTAAGAGGGTGGTGAGAAAACACGCTGATATTTCCTATAGAGAAAAGGAAAGAAATTTAAAACAGCAGTTTTTAGAGGGTAAAATTACAGAAGATGAGCTGCTAACTCATTATCCGTGCCAATGATCTCAGAGAAAAATGATTTCGGTGAAAAATTTACTATTAATAGTAATCATTAGTTTTAATCAGTGCGATCTTTAACGTCACTTAATAATAAAATAGTATATTTTCCCTTTATTTTATTTAAGGAATATATGAATACTATAAATGGTAATTTAGTAACTAATATACAAAAATTTCAAGAAGCGCAAGCAAAATTTTTTGACAAATTGGGCATAATCGTTAATAATTTGTCGAAACGTCAGTTTAAACCTACCTTTGACAATAATTCCGTTCAACAGCCGGTTCTTAAAAAAAAGCCAGAAGAAAAGAAATCTCCCCTCATTGAGCCTAAATATTTAGCAGGGACTTTTCAATTAAGTTTTATACCCGAGGCACTTCCCGTGGTCCAAAAAATTGGGAGTGATTTGCAGCTAAATTATTCCTTTGAATCTAAAGAAATCAAATATTTGTTATTTGTGAAGGATATCCTGAATGAAGCGGGCAAAAGCACTTCTTCTCTCTTTTTAAGATGTACAAAAAAAATTCAGGAAAAATTTAATCAGTGGTGTAAAGCTCAATTTGGTGATGATGAGCAAAATTTAGGAGAAATTATTGACTCGATTCACAAAAAAGTAAAAAAATACGTGAATCTCGATGTAAAAATACTTTATCCAAGTATTGAAGAAGACGAGAAAGAGTGTCAGATAGCAGCAAGTGTGTTTACGATAGAAAATCGTAAACATGGGGGTAAAGCGTTTACACTTAGACAAGTCTTATTTTTAGCAGTAGCTGTAAAAGCGGTTGAAGAGGATTTTAATAAACTACACTCTGTAAAAAATTGACAATTTACGATTATTGATTGCCAAATTGACAATTTGCTATAAGATGTTAAAAAAAAATTGGCTTTAAGTTTCAGCATTTGCTTTTTTAAATATTATTCTCTCGTTATAAAGCTCGCCACTTGGGCGAGCTGGATCATCACAAGCAAAACTCAATAGATCTTATAAAAAATTACTTTCTTTGTTTCTCTTGACGCTCTTCTAAATAGGCAATTGTATGTTGCGCAATCATTGGCGCTATAAAACATAACAATCCATTAAACACTGTATAGCTATTTTTATCTGTAACAATTATTCGATCACTTAAAAAAGAGGGTAGACATAGTTTCGATTTTTCTAAAATTTGATTACCAAATGTTTTTACCATAAAAATAGATAAAGCAATTTCAACAACTGTGGTCATTGTGTAGATAAAATCTTGTCCATTTTTATTGATTTTGCCAGGCTCGTCACCAGCGTTCTTTTTGATATAATTATTGATTGGTTTACAGCCCCAAGTAAAAAGAGCTGCAGATATAAAGCCTTGTAATGCGCCTCTTGGAGCTGAAATGCCAATTAATCGCCCGCCAATTGCACCAAGTGCTGCTGATACAACGGTAGATCCAGCTTTTTTACAACAGGTGTAGCTAAATTCCGCTATTGTATTGATACATTCATTGGTAAAAGAATTTATTCTACTTTGAGGCTCGGGTGTTAATGTGGATGATAGCAATGGTGTATTCATGGCAATTCCTTTAGCTTGCGTGTTAAAAAAAAAGTAATATATTTTTTATTAAATTTTTAAACAAGAGAAATGGTTTTCAACCGACTAAGGTGGCTAACCAAGCTAGCTTGGTTAATCAGCTTTTACTCATGTTCATAAGAAAAAAAAGTCATATGAATAAAATTAAAAAGAAAGTGTGTGAGGATAGCGCTTTCAATTTTTTTAGAATATAGGTAAACACTTCCATAAAGAAGAGCTGCAAGAAAAGTAAAGATTAATATTTCTATACTAGGACTCCAATAAAGATGACTTATAGAAAACAATAAAGAAGCTATAATTAATCCGATAAGATTTCCAAGTTTTGTATTTTTGTAATAGTGGCAAATTGATCTTTGAATAAAACCGCGATAAAATCCTTCCTCAGGTATAGATGTCAAAATTAAATTGCTTAAAGTTCGGATACCCATATGAGAGGGAAAGTCAAAGTCCCAATGGGCGGTTTGACTGATAATGGCAAGCATGGCGAGTAAAGCGATTCCACCAAGACCAAAATATAAACCTTCTTTAATAGCAAAGCTCCAATCTCGTCGGGTTTTGGCAAGAGGGACTAGTAGAGCTAAAGGGAATAATCCAATTAAAGGAACTTCTATCCTAATGACAAATTTAGGTGTGATAAAATAGGGATCATAGCCAGGTAAAAATTCTAATCCAAAGCTAATACTTAAACATATTAGAATAATAAAACTAACAATGTTCGGATTGTATTTGTAAAAAAACCATAACTTCGAAAGGATAATTACAAAAATTAAGCCCACCCAAGTTATATTACCGCCAATTATTCCCAATGCTACGGAAGCTGCAGCGGTTGTTCCCCAAATTTTAGGATCGCGTTTAATCCATAAACTTAAGAAGGAAATTCCTAACAGTATAATTGCAATAAGAGTTGTCAGAGGCACTATCTACCTATTAATAACATGGCTTGAGCTTATTTGTTTTTTAACTGAGAATCTCTATAAAATAAATAAAATATTTCTTTTGGCTTTAGATTTAGCTTTAAGAAAATTCCTTTTTTAGATTATTCCATGCCTTTCTATATTTTTCGATCTCCTTTCTCATTTCATTAATTATCAAATCTTTAGAATGTTTTTTTTGGATTTGCTTCTCTACTTTATCTAAGAAACTACGTATATTTATGTTTTTTATAATTTCGTTTCCATTTTCTTTATTAATAGTTTTGAGCAATAATACTTGAAAACCTTTAAATCTCTCAAAAGTAATATTCAAAGCTTTTTCTCCTAATTTTAAGGAGTGTTCAATCGTAAGATCTAAAAACATAAACATGCAACGCAACGAAAAATTTGGATTTATTTTGTATTGGTCAACAATTAATCCATAAAAGCGATCAAAAAGTTTAACTTTTATTTGTCCCTTAAGCAAAAGTGAGATCATTAAAACGATCCCATTTTTAATAAAAAAATCTAAAGCTTCTGAATATACAGGAATAGGTATTTGTTCTAGTTTTATGAATAACAACGAGTAAATTCGTATGAAAATTTTATTTAAATTTTTTTGATTTAAACTTGCCATTTTACCTGCAACAAAGGCATAGAAAAAGTCGAATAATGGAAAGATTTGAAAATTAATTACGGTTTTTTTCTCTAATTTTTTTTCAAAGTAACCAATAACAAAGTTCAAATAATTATCTTCTTCATTTAAAACCGTATCATTCCAGAAGCTATTCAAAAAGTAAAATTTAGTAAATAGATATATATCATTTTTTATATCATATTTTGGCACTATCAGATCAGATCTGACATTTTCCAAAGCTTTTGCGTAGGCCAATTTACACAACATTTTATTAAGTTCAAGTAAGCTTTTATAGTAAAAACCAAAAGGAGAAAGTACCATATCTAAAATGGTTTTTAGATTTTCTTTAACTACGCAAATTTTAGCAAAGGCGTGTAAAAATAAATGAGCTATGTAGAAGATATCTGATTGTTCCGTAATGGCAGTATCATTGATTTGACTAAAACCTCGTATTACGGTTTCTAAAATGGCTAATTGTCTTTCCGAATTTTGGGTAGTAAAAAATGGTGTTGTCAACTGAAGGTTTGGCAAATTTTGAGCTGAAAATTTAGAAGATTTATCGACTAGACTTTTATAATTTTGAGCTTCTAATAATAAAGGTTTTGCTATTGGAAGCAAAGTGTTAGGATAAAAAATTTGAATGATCTTTTCAATCTCTACTAAAAATTTCTCACAATTATCTAAAAATTTAAAATTATTATAGAGTAGTTGGATAGTAAATGAACCTACAGCCTTTTTAAAAATAACCTCGTTTGAATAGGAATTGGATTGCACGAAATCCCAAAGGCTTTTATAAAAACTTTCTAAATTCTCAAAAGATTTATTCTCAAAGTATTCCTTACTTTTTTGAGTGTAATAGTGAAGTAAAACTTCATTTTGCCTTTCCTTGCAAAAACTGAAGAGTGTTTTTATTTCACTTGGCTCTAAAATGATCTCTGAAATATTTTCTTCAAAAAAGACATAAAGGTTTTTTTGAGCTAGTTTATCGGCTTTAGTGGATTTAGTTATTAAAGAAAATCTTAAAGTTTTTAACTTAATACAAAAAGCATGTTTAAAAGTTGAGCTGCATTTTTTCAAAGATTTAATAGAGGCTAGTAGAAGATTGAGTAAATTCGAAGGAATAACTTCTAAAAGATCCAAGAGATAACTTTCCAGTTGTGGAATAAAGTTTTCGGCTTTTTCAAATATTTCAATCAATAAAACTAAAGCTGTATTGTAAAATAGTTGAGGGTTTTGGGATTTAATTGTTTTAAGATAGCAAAATTCTTTTAAAATTTCTTTATAACTTTCTAGTGTTTGTAATGCTGCTTTAGATAAACTATATTTAGTTAATATGTACCAAAAGCAAAGTTCTTCTTTTCGAGATGTTTGAAGATAAATTCTCTTATATGCTTGTTCTATTTGCTTAAAATCAACTTTTATTAAACATTCGTTACTGAATTCTATTTGAATAAATTTTTGAATAACTTTTAGGAATATATCAATAGCATATCCATTACTTGCCTCGATTATTTCTAAAAAATCCTCCTCTAGAGCTTGGTAAATTTCTAAAAATTCCTTACTTGAGCAAAAGTTAGTTAAATGAAAAAAAAGTTTTAGAAAATTTTCGCTATGATAGAGTTTTTTTTGGACAGCAAGTTTAAAAATCAAAAGCAAATGAGAACTGTTAGAAAATCTAGGCAATTCATTAACAATGAATGAAAAAACTTTGTCATTAATGCATTTTAATGTGGCTATTAATAGAAGTGGATCGGCTTTTGATGAATTAAAATCCAATTGAACAAGTGATAAAGTTTCCATTTCGACCAATTGCTCAAAATCAAAAAGGTCAGAATATCTAGCTAAGCATTCGATAAAAGTTTGGTATGTAGTGTTATCGCAATTGGGTAGTCGTTTTATTATTTGATTTAAATAAACTTTAGTTTCTAATTTGTTTATTAGGTGGTTCGATATAGCTTCAAAGAAAAGAGTTATTTTTTTCTCGTTGAAAACACCACTTACTAAAAAAGAGAAAGGTGTTTTTTTTAATTTCAACTTTTTAAGGAGAAGAATTTCACAAACATTCTGAAAAAAAACATCCCTTTTTTCAACAGCTAAATTTGCCTTTGTTTCAATTTTATTCAAAAAATCTTCTAAAGTCTCAATTTGAAAAAAAGGAGATTTGTAATCATTAATAGCTAAAAGTTTTTCCCAAAGAGTAAAATAGCTTTCAAAAACATGAAGATTTTTAACCAGTTCAATATAACCATTTTTAAAAAAAACCTTTGAATAAATCTCTTTAATATTAATATGAGAAGCTAAAGAAAACCATTCGGAAGAAAGTTTTTCTTTCTTACAAAGGATGGTTAGTTTCTCAAAATGCATTTCAGTATAAGAAAGAAGATGTTTAGCGTTAGGTGGGTTTTGAGCAATGATTTTTATAAATAAAGCAAAATGAGAAGTGTTTTCTGTAAAACGCATTAAACTATTGAGTAAAGTTTCATTATTTAAAGCTAAACACTCAGTAAGACTTTCTTCAAAGTAGCTAGCAAAGTAAATGTTGAAAAATTCCGGATATTTGCTTAAGAGTAAATAAAAAGTTTCTATACTTGAAAAATTATTTTTTCTGCTCTTAATTAATTCTGCATATAAAGGAGATGGCTTGGCAAAACTAAACAAGAAATCAAAAAAAAGTTCATTTGGATAAGTTTTATCTTTAGCTAGATTAATGGCGATTTTCTCTTCTACTGCTAATTGTTCCGTTTGATTTAGCGTGGTTTGTTTTAATAATTGTAAACACTCTTTTAATTGATCTTGATCAGCCATTGTAGTAGCTTTCTCAAAAAAAACGATCCAAGCTTCTTTATCAATAGTAGTTTGATTTAGCTGTTTTATGAAATCTAAAAGCCGTTTACAAGAAATGGAAGGATCTTTAGAAGTAATAGTAATAAATTGATTTATTAAAATTTTAAACCTAAAAGTATTATAAGTTACTTCTTTTGCTAAATGGGTAATAAATGAAAAAATAGCATCATAGCAAATTTTAGGTTGTTCTAACATCTTTTCTATCATTTCTTCTGTTTGAGCATTAGATGCGTAGGATAAAACAACAGCTACAAAGGTAGGATTTAGAAATAATTCATAGCTTGCTAAATAAAAAGAGTGAATAGCTAAAAGAGTAGTGGTTGAATAGGTTTTAAGAAGAGATGTTTGTTTATCCGAATTTTTGATAGGGTTTAAGATTTTGGAAAGAAGTGTTAATAAAATATCGAGGATTTTTCTCTGAAGGGAAAGTTTAGTTTTATCATTATTGCAATGGATAACTATTGTTCGGACAGCCTCTTGAAAATAAGGGATTGAATGTATGCTTATATTTTCAGCGATTTTAATAAGTGTATTGATTGAAGTGATCGCTCCATATTGCCTTATGAAATCTTTGAAATTTTGTAAAAAAGGAAAAGGAATAGTTGAAAGGGTTGCTTGATTCTTTTTGCTAGCTTTCTTTTTATCATTTAATGAAGAAGAAGCAAATTCTAAGGCCACTGTCGTTTTATCCATAAGAAGTTTGATTTCCCCAGAATTACTCACAGAATTTTCTGCCAAACGTTCTATCACTTTACTAAAAGCTTTATAATCATATATTCTTTCCCAAATTAGATAAGAGTCTTCACTAATTTTTAAAGAGACTTCTTGAGTCTTTTGTTCGAGAAAATCATTTTCGAAGACATGATAAAAATAGGTTTGAAGATTTGCTATAACTTTGGTTTGCAATTCTTCATTTATCTTCCAAAAGTTTAAATGTTTAACTTTGTCCCATAAATCAATGGCTTGCTTTGGGTGGCTACTTATTTTTACTAAAATGACTTTTCCTATAATGTCGGCTATTTTGTCAGAAAATGACGTTGAGTTTGCGATAAAAAAATCTGCAAAAAATTCATTTAATTGTTTTTGACTACCAAAAGCTTGAAATAAAAGGATTTTTTCCTCGTTAGAGATGAATTTATCTTTTAAAAAATTAGAGAAAAATGAATCAATACTCTTGCGATCATTTTTTTCTTTTAAAAAAGTTAAATACTTAAAGCAGACGTCAAAATACTCTGTAGCAATTTCTTTTTTTAAAGTTAACATGGTAGAGTAATGGGCTTGGCCTAAATCGTAGGACCAACCTAAAGTTAGCAATTGTATATTTTGACATTCTTTAAAAAAATAGTATCTATGCTTTGGCATATTTACTATGGATGATAAAGTTTTGAGTGTTTTTATCTTTTCAGTTTCTGGTAAAAAGATCGCAATAGACGGAAACAATTCAAGAATGTTGGAATTGATTTTTTGGGGCTTTATTTTGTATAAATTCAACAGAAGTTGATAGGCAATTTTTTGGATTGGAACTGTTTTTTGTTTTAATAAATTTTCGCAAATTTCTACCAAGTCATTTAAAAAGGAAATTTCGATAGGAAGGGATTTTACTTCGGCAAAGAAAAAAAGATGGTTTAAAATATTAGACAACGTCTCGCAATAGTGATCTAGTAATCCATCGGATACTATTTTTTTAAACCTTATGATTATTTCCCCTGGATTATATCTTATGAGGCAGTAGTATTTGTCGTGAATTTGAAGATGTGTTTGCTCGCAATGTTCGACGAGGGAAACTTTTGAGTCTTTTTGCGGAATTAGTAAACCCAAAAGGGAACCAAATTGTAAAAGTGTCATATAATCAGCCATTGGATAAGATAAAGGCCAATCCCAACAAGTGGAGTAAATGGAGGTTTCTTCAAATTTGGGTAATTTTTCTTTTATCCTTTGAAGCGCGATTTCATCCAAAAGGTGACTTAAAGCATTGCTATCGTAGAGCATAATGAATAGCGCTAAAGAATGATTACAATCATTATCGGCATGTTTTTCTCTTGCCTCCTTTAGCATATCTAATGAACTGTTTACAAATCCATTCACAAGGAGTTTGTCGTGAGCTTTTTCGGATAAGGTTAAGAAATCCTCAACTTGCTTGATGCAAAATCCTTTTGCCAAATAGATAAGTGCTTTCCAAAACGCCTTAGGATTAACTAAATTTTTGTTAGTTAGTCGTAAAGAACGACTCAAGATGTCAATTTCAGTCTGGTAGATGTTAGTGCCTGAGCTAATTAATTCAATGTCTCCATTTTCATCTAAAGGGATTTTTATCCTAACAGCATCAATTGTAAAAATATGATTTATATTATTAAAGGATAAAGAAAAATCAAAGTGATGGACTTCACCCTTCGTTGCGAGGTGCATATATTGAGATTCGTTATCAGTAACAAAAAAACGATCTTTTAAATTTTTATGCGAGTTTTTTAAGATATTCTTAATTGTTTGGATAAGGGCAGGATCGGAAACTGCATGAAAATTAATGTCATATTTAGTGGGTAGATAATTCCATAAATCGCAAAGATGATTGTAAAATTCTACACTCTCTTTTGATACTTCTAAATATTTTAAGAAAATATCAATATCGGCGTAAGGATGTTCACTATTTGAACAAAGGCAAGAATCACCGTTAAGTTCTCTAAAAAGCACCTTAGCACAGCGGCGCAAAATTTCAATAGCAAAACCACCTATAAAAAAAAGATCCGGAAGAGAGGAGTTGTGAAAATTTTTTATATTATCTAGATAAATTGTTTTTAAAGTTTCCTTTCCAATTTTTTCATGCAATATTGTTTCTACGAAAAGGTAAATATTTTTAAAAGGCTCTTTTTTTAGAGTGTAATGAGTTAAATGAAAATGGGGATTAGTAACTAGTCCCTGTTTGTCACAAAAGGTTTCGTTTTGAATTTTAAGATTTTTTACTAAGTCTAAATACTTTTCAGTTTGCGCTTTTGCAAATTCTTCTATAGTTAAGGGAGTTTTAGGGTTATCGGGTGGGTTGTAAGTGGAACTAAAATAAATCGTTTCTTGATTGCTTAAGGTAAAAAGATTAGAAGCTTGCATGTAAATAAAAGTTTCAGTTAGTTGTATTTAATTAATTAAGACTTAAAATTTTTAATTAAAATGAAATAGTTATCAACTATTAATTAATGCTTTCCATTCTTTTTTATAATTATCAATTTTCTTTCTATATTGAATGAGAGTATTGCTATCTGTTTCAGTTTTTCGACTTAAAACCTCTAAACGAGATAGATAATCCAAAAGGGTAAAACAGTTTGAAAAAACTTCTCGCTCTTCTTTTACAAAGTGAGTTTTTAATAGGATGAAAAAATTATCGAAACTTTCAATATGGTTTTTTAGAAAGCTTTTTCCAAGGCTTATAGCAAATTCAGCTGTTTGAGTGATATAAGCAAAAATAGCTTCTAAAGCAAAAAGTGGATTTTTTACGTAATGTTTTTGGATTTTCAAGTAAAACTTTTCGACTAAATCCTTTTTTTCAATATTTAATTTTAGAATTGACTTTAGGATAAAAACCCCTTTGCGAATAATCTCAACAGAGTATAGGTCTCCAAATGGGGTTTCATTTTTTGAATCAAAGAATAGGGAAAAAATAGCTAAAAAAAGGTTATCAAAACTTTTGAAATTTAAGGCTGAAGGCCTAGACTCTGCAATACAACATATTATCTCTATAAAGGAAGGAATTTGAAGGTTATCGATTTTATTACCCCTTATATTTTTTTCGATGTAATAAAGTAGAAAACTCAAATAATTTTGATCTTCATTTACTAATTTATCGTGCCAATCGCTATTGAGGAAATAAGTACGCGATATATAGTAAAGATCAGAATTGACGTCTAATTTAAATTCTTCGAGCTTAACTTTTTTACTTATGTTGTTAACCATAACTGCAAAGGATCTTTTGCAAAAAGTAAGGTTTAATTTAAATAATTCAATATCGTAAAAACTAAAATTGGAAATTGCTATATCGAAAACTAATTTTAAATGAGTTTTGGAATAAGATTTTAGCACAAACATCTGAACTAGCAGATGGGTTAGATAAAAAAGATCAGAATTTGTGTTAAGGTTTTTATCTACAATCAGAATCAGTCCGTTTAGTATTGACTCTAAGATATCAACTTGGGTTTTGGTATTTGAAGTTTCAAATAGATCAAAGGATGCATTAAAAGTTGGTAAACTTAAGGCTGAAACTTTTGGTTGACAAAGTAGCATCAATGCTTTGTATGTAGTTATTTGAGAAGATATTTTTTTTGCGAAGGGTTGCATTGCACTAGGAAATAGAACCTGAAAAATACGTTCTATACCCTCCATAAAAATCTCAAGTTGAAGGCCTTGCTTAAGACAAAGATTATATAGGAGTGGTATAATATAAGAACCTAAGGCTTTTTTAAATGCAGGGTCTAAAAAATAGGTTGTAGAGTTAATAAAATTTGAAAGAGATGTATGAAGTGCATCTAAAGATTCTAGCGTTAAATCGTCAAAATATTGCTCACATTTTGTAAAATAAAAAAGAGAAACCATTTCTTCCAATCTAGCGGGAAAGTTACCAAAAATAGCTTTTAAATCTTTAGGTTCTAAGGTAATTTCTTTAATATTATCTTCTATAAATAAATAAATGTTTTTATTAGCTAAAGTTTTCACGCTCTCAGCGTTGTTACATTCAGATAAACGAGATGAGGATAATTTTATCTTTTGATAAAGGCGGTTTTTAAAGGCAGGGCTTGTATCCTTTAAATAAGGTAAGGAAGCTAGAAGCAAATTTAAGGAGGAGCCGTAAACAAGATCGAGGAAAGGGAGCAATTGAGTTTCCAATTGCGGAATAAGATCACCTTTTTTTTCAAAGAACTTTATCATAAGCTCTGATACATTTCGTAAAAATAAATCCTCATAACCTACATTCAAACTGCGTGCGCTATAAAAATCGTTTATTAGATCTATATAATTTTCATCACTCAAGTTTGTTTTTGTAAAAGTATATTTGCAATTTACATACCAAAAAACTAGATCTTTCGATTTATTAGCATTTGGCAATTTTTCAAAAGCTTTTTTTAAACAACTAAATTTTATATTAAATGGGAGTTGATTGAGGGTCTCGAGAATGAACACTCTTTTTAAAAGACAAAGAAGAAAATCGTTGCCAGAGGCTAGATTACTTTCAAGAATTTGCTCTATGAAATCTTCAATGGCTATATATACCTTAATAAATTCATCATTAGATGTAGATTTATGTAAGTAAAAAAATAATTTTATAAAATACTCATTCGTGTATAACTTTTTGTTACATGCCTGTTCTAATATTTTTATTAAACGATTATGGCCAGTATATCTAACCAAATTTTGTACAATATTAGTGAGAAAAAAATCGTTTAAGCAATTGGTAAGTGTTATAAATTGAAGAATATCGGCCGATTCTATATTAGATAAATACAGGCATAAATTAGCCGCTTCATTCGAAATCTCCTGATTAATATACCCAGGCATTTCAGAAGTTAATACAATAAATTCAGCCATGAAGTCATGAAAGATCTGTATGGAATGATTTGGCAAAGCCTTCATAACTTGAACAATTAACTTAGTAGCTTCCAATTCATCTACTGTTTCTTCACGAATCGCAGCAAACAAAACTACAATTTTTTCTTCAGTTAGATTATTACTCAAAATAGTTGATAAGGGAAAATTTTTAATTTTAATTTTTTTAGAAATAACTGTTTCACTAATTTTTAATAGCAAATAATCAAGGTTATCAGACGTTAAGATTTTGTTATTCTCAAGTTTTTGTAGTAAATCTTGAATAGTTTCTACATTGAATAATGATAGTCTTAAATCATTTAGGGCAAATAGCTTCTTCCATAAATTAAAAAAGCTTTCACTTGCTTGGACTTTTTTTGCAATTTCTATAAAACCTGTTTTAAAATAGGTTTTTTGGCAAATGTCATTTAAATTAACTTGTGAGCTGATTATTATCCATTCATTAAAAAATTCTTTCTTTCGACTAAATGCTGTAAATTTTTCAAAATTTTTTTCTATAACTGAAAGAATGGGGGCAGGAATCGGATCTGAGCTAAATATTTTTTCTATAAATTTATCAAAATTGTTTAAATTTATAACCTCAAATAAAACTTGAAAAAATGTGGTATTTTCAAATGACAAACAATCTTGTAAATATTCTTTAAAATAGATAGAGGCAAAAGATTGGAAAAGTTCAGGATATTTTTGGAGTGTCAGATAAAATTCTTTTTTATCTTTAAAAAGGTCTTTTCTTGCAAAAATTGTTTTTAAGTATTCTACTTGAGGTTCAGCGTAAGTTCCTACAAGAGAAAAAAACTGCTCGTTTGTAATAGCTGAATCAGTCGATAACGATTTAAAAATCTTTTCTTTAAAAATGTTTTGTTTTTCTATGTCGAGTGGGCTTTTTGAAAGCATGTTTAAAGAAAGTTTAAGAGTTTCTAAATCCGACAAAGAAACTCTTTCCATAATACAAAACCAAACATCTTTATCGATCAAAGTTCCATCAATTGCTTGAATAAAATCGAGTATTTTTTTAGGTGGTTTGGTTTGGTCTTTTGAGAGGGTAATAAAAAATTGGTTTAGGAATAATTTACTTTTGTAAGTGTTACATTTCAAAATTGGTTCTAGAAGAGAGAAAATAGTTTCGAAGGACACAAGTCTATTTTCTAACATCTTCTCGATTAGTTGCTCAATTTGTGAAGTAGAAGCATAAGACAAAATTATTTTGCAAAAAGATGTTTTGTCAAATAGTTCATGGCTATTTAAGTAAAATGTATGGATAGATTTTAAGGTCTTCTCACTATATGTTCTTAGCAAAGGGATAGGGATTTGTTTTTTGGATAGATCTATCAGCAAAATATCTAATAATTTACGAGGTAAACTAAACTTTTGAGAATCGTGATTACAGTGTACAACGACTCTATAAAGAGCATTTTCAAAAAAAGATACGGCGCTTACATCGTAGGTTTTATGAATGTGATGAAGAGTTAAGATAGCGCTGAGTATACCTTTTTGTTTAATGAAAGCGGAATAGTTTTGAAGGATTGGTATTTCTATTGTAAAAGTAGTGTCTTTAGCTTTTTTATTAGCTTTTTTTAAATTTTTTTGAGGATGAGTTGTATTTACATCATACGAAATCGAGAACTTATCAAAAATTTTTTTAGCTTCCATTTCAGAAGGCTCTTTTGAAAATTCGATAAATCGTTCTACTATTTTGCTAAAGGCTTTGTAATTAGCTATGACACTCCAAAGTGAATATTTGTCTTCTGTAAATTCTTTAAGAAATACATCGTATACACCACTTTTAAATGACGTATCGAAAAGAGTATAATAATAAGATTGAAGTGGCTCTAAAACTTTACAATAAATTGTTGGATTGTTACTCCAAAAGGTAAATTCTTTCACCTTTTGCCATAATTGTAGAGCTTGATCGATCGAATTTTTTGCTAAATATGGTATTAATTTAGCAATGATTGGACAAATTTCATTAGGATAAGATTCCATTGACTCAATAAATTGAGCCAATACGTTTATATATTTTTCATCACCATAATTTTGCAATAAGAGTATTTTTTCATATGGTGTTAAATGCTTTTCCTTTAGACAAGAAGCAAAAAAAGATTGGGTTGCAGATCGATTTTCTTTAAATAGGGTTAAATATTTACAACAAATTTCGTAATAATTCTTAGCTATAATTTCTTTTAAACCTTTAGCTGAAGAGTAATATGATTGCTCTATTCCTAATGCCCATCCGAGAGTTAAAACAGCAAGATCCTTGTTATTCTTTAAAAGATAGATGGTATGTTTTGGTAAAGACAAAGTATTGGCAAAAGAATTTAAGATTTTTGTTTTAAATTCTTGTGGCAAATCGGTCCATAGTGTTGGCGTTAACTCGATAAATTTTGAACTAAACTTATGAGGGTTAATAAGGGTTAAGGAAAAAGCTATTTTATAGCCGATTTTTTGCAAATGAGGGGATTTATCTTGCTTTAACAATTTTTCACTAAATTCTACTAATTGAGTGAAAAATGGAATTTCAAGAGGTAAGTTTTCCATTGGTGCAAAGAAGAAAAGCTTATCTAATAACTCGTTCAAGGTTTGACTGTATAAGCCTAGCTTTCCATTTTGTAAAAGGATTGTTACTTGGGTTAAGATATCGTCTGGTTTATATTGGGTAAGGCAAAAATATCTGTCGTGAATTTGAAAATGGAGTTCTTCACAATGATTAACAAGCGAAACTTTAGAAACTTCCCTTGGTAAAAGTATGCTTAAAAGAGAGCTAAATTGCAAAAGGGTAAGATAATCTTTTAAATGATAATGCAAAGGCCAGTTGCCGAAGGTTGAATAAATTGTGTTATCTTCTGATTTTGGCAAATTTGCTTTAATGCCTTGTAGGGAAGTTTCGTCGAAAAGGGTGTATAATCGATTGTTGTCATAAATCGTTAGAAACAAAGCTAAAGAATAGTCAGGGTCATTATTAGCATGCTTTTCTCTAGCATCTTTTAACATGTCAATAGAACCAGATACAAAACCATTTATAAGAAGTTTATCTAAAGCTTTTTTAGATAATGCGATTAAGTCATCCAATTTCTTTATAGTAAACCCTTTGCTTAAGTATATAAACGCTTTCCAAAAAGCTTTGGAATTAATCGCGTTTGAATCCGTTAACCTTAAGGATCGGGTTAAAATATCAAATTCGGTTTGGTAAATATTTGGACCAGCACTTATTAATTGGATCTCACCTTTACCATCTCCGGGAATTTGCACTCTAACAGCATCGATTGTAAAAATATGACTGACATCATCAAAGGACAAAGATATATCAAAATCATGACTCTCACCCTTTGTTGAAAGATGCATGTATTGTGAATGCATTTCACTTACAATAGAATAGTCGTTTGGATTTTTGCAAAGACGCCTTAAAGAAGTCTTTAAGGTTTTCACAAATTCTTCATCCGTTCCAATTGGAAAATTAATATCATATTTATTTGGAGTATATTTACATAAATTGCAAAGGTAAGAATAAAATTCGATACTACTTCTTGAAAGGTTTGATTGTTTTAATAATAGATCAATATCTGCAAAAAGGTGGGAATTCGTTTCAAGGTCACATAAGTCTAAATCCTCTAATAACTTTTTAGCGCATTGCCTTAAAATTTCGATAGCAAAACCTCCAACAAAAGAAACTTCAGGAATAGAGTTGGTAAAGAAATTTAATAAATTATGATTAAAAATGGATTGAAAAGTAGTTTTAGAAATTTTTTCATTAAGTATGGCATTTACGAACTGATAAATTGCTTCAAAATCTTTTTTGCCAAGGGAATATATAGTCTTTTGTAAATGAGAATTAACTACAATCCCATCTTCATTGAGCACTTGTTCGTTTTGAAATTGAATAGTTTTAAAAAATGAAAGATTTTTTTCTGTTTGGGACTTGGCAAATTCTTTTATAGATGTCGTTTGAGAAATAGAATTAACATCGGATTGATCAGGTATAAAAAGGTCGTTCTCGATTAAAGAACTAAAGGATTGAGTTGTTACTTGCATATGATTGGAAGATTAAAAAACTTAAGAGTTTATCAATTATTACATTATTTTATAAATTAATTAATTATATATAATGTTAATTATAGAAAGATTTAAGAAGTAAAATAATTAGTAATTATTTTTTTGTAATAGTTGTCCATTCTTTCTTTTTTTGATCTATCGACTTTTTTACAGTATCCTTATTATCTATTTGAGCTGCAGGCAATTGAGCTTCTATAATTTTTAGTAGTTTATTTATATCAAAGTGTTTTTCAAAATCTTGACGATTATCAGAAGTTATATGGTTTTTCAATAAGGTAAAGAAGTTTATAAAAAATTTGTAATGATTTTTGAAAGCATCATCCCCTAATCTTTTGATAAGCTGAAAAGCTAAAGATAGATAGAGATACATACCTTCTAAAGCAAACAAAGGATTAATTTTATAATGGTTTTCAATTTTATTATAAAATAGTTCAAACATATTACCTTTTTCGATATCTATTTTCATAAAGGAAGTGAGGATGTAAACACCGCTTTGAATAACATCGATCAATTTCTGATTGCCAAGGGCTTTAGCTGGTACTTGATAGGCAAAAAATAGGTCATACATAGTTGAAAAAATTACATCAAAATTATCAAAATTTAACGCTTCTGGTTTAGAGTTTGCTAAAGAACGAACCATTTCTATGAAGGATGTTATCCCTAAATTCCCTTTTCTATTTTCTTGTAAGGATTTTTCTATAGTCTGTAATAGGAAAGTTAGATAATTTTCATTTTGATTTATTAAATCATCATTTTGATAACTATTGTCAAAATAAATTTTAGTTATAGAATAAAAATCAGAAGTGATTGAAAAATCTATATTTTTGCTTGTGATTTTGTTGCTTAGATTATCGACTACGATAGCTAAAGATTTCTTTGTCATTTTTAAATGTAAATCTAATAAATCAAAATTATAAGATCCAAGATCGGAAACAGCAAAGTTAAAAGACATTTTTAGATGTGATAGGGAACTACTTTTTTTCGAATAAATTGTGTTCAATAAATGGGTTAAGTAAAATAAACTAGAATCTACGTTTAATTTAGTTGTATCTATTTTTATTAAACCATTAAGCATGGACTCAAGGATTACCATTTGTTGAGAAGCATCGGTTGTGGCAAATTCAAGATTGTATTCAAGTAAATAGGGTGTATTACTTTTGCTTGCAACTTTTGATAAGAAAGGATGTTTAAAGTTTTTAAAGTTAAGAGTTTGAGCGCAGAGTGAGCTTGTTATTGCGCCTAATGTTTCAGGGAATATTGTCTTGAAGATTTGTTCTAAACCTGTACAAAAATACTCTAATTCTAAAGAATCAATAGACGAAAAATTAAAAAATAGAGGAATTGAATAAGAACCTAATGCTTTTCGAAACTGTTCATCAGTTGAGTAAGTAGAGGTCTTAAGAATGTTTGAAATTATAGAGGTAAGATTATCTAAGGTGTCAATCACTTGATTTTTAAAATAATCGTCACATTTCTTTTTGTAATAAAGTTCAAGAATTTCTTCAAATTGATCAGAATGGTGAAAAAATATAGCCTTAAGATCTTCTGGTTCAATGTACAAAGAATGGATATTTTTTTCAAAAAAGTTGAATATTTTCTTAAGAGCTAAATTTTTTCCATATTCATTATTTACAGACTTCAAGCTCGCAATAAATGAGGGGCTTTTTATTTTGGAGGAAATGGCATTTTTAAATTGGCCGCTGCATTCCGTAAAGGTTGGCAATACTGTGGCTAATACGGTTAAAGATGATTCGGGAATTTCGTCAAGCAAAGGTATTAGATTATGTTCTAATTGAGGAATAATTTTTTGATTGAATTCAAAAATATGGGCAATCAATTGAAATAAGCTTTTGGTGAATATTTCTTTTTCTTTAAAATCGGACGAATTGATTATATGATAATCGTTTATAAGCTCTTTACAATCGTTGTAAGTTAAAACAGCTTTTTTAAAGCTAAATCTACATAGTGTATACCAAAAGAATAATTCATTATTTTTTCTCTCAAATTTTTCGTAAGATCTTCGAAGTATCGCAAAATTGACTTTACAAGAACGCTCTTTATTTACTTCAAGGATGATAAGTCTTTTAAAAATGGTTAATAAAAAAATCTCGCTATCTTCTTTCTGCGATTTCACGATATTTTCAATATCGCTTTCTATGCCTTGATAAACTTTTAGATATTCTTGGTTAGTTAAAAGCTTTTCCATATGAAAAAACAAGATTAAAAAAGCTTTGTTAAAAAGTTTTTTTTGTATTGCTTGATAAAGAATAGTTTTTAAATGACCATTTTTAGCAAAAGTATTTAATTGTCCCATTAATTGAGAAAAAATGGATTCATTTAGACATTTGGTAGCAGCTATAAAGTAAGGAATATCAATATTTGTAACATTATTTTTGAATAATTCCTGGCAGAATACACCCGCTTGTTTTGCTATCTCTTGATTTATGAGTGTCGGCTTAGAAGCAAGCTCGGACATAAAAGTTTGAAAAACATTCGGAGGATAAGAGGAGATATTATTTGAAATTTGTACAAAAAGTTTAGTTATTTCCTCTTCCTCAACAAATTTTTCTTGAATAGCTTTAAATAAAAAAACAATCTTCTTCTCGGTTAAGGCCCCTTTTAAAATTAATGATGCAAGAGAAATATTTAATTTAAATTTTTTAACTAACACTACTTCAAAAATAGAGATAGTCAATTCTTCAAATTTATCAGACGTTAAGACTGTGCTTTTTTGCATTTTAGTGAATAAATTTTGAAGAGTTTCTAATTGGAAAATTGGGGATGTTGCAGGGGTTGCATTCAATATTTTTTGCCATAACTTAAAAAAGTTTTCACTTTCTTTGCCTTTTTTTGTGAATTCAGGCAACACATTTTTAAAGAATAATTTAGTAGAAAAATCATTGAGATCTAATAATACAGTGATTTCTCCCCATTTTTCTAATGTGTTAGTTTTTCGACACAAAGTGGTAAATTTTTCAAAATTTTTTTCAATAAATGATAGGATAAAGCTAGTTGGAGATGTTTCTGTAATCACATTTAAAAAATGCAAAAAGTGATCATTCTTTATGTCCTCAAACAAAATTTCTAACAAAGACTCAAGACTTAAATTTAAACAATCTTTAAGAACTTCATTAAAAAAACTCTCAATATACAATTTCAGATAGGTAGACTGTCTCTGAAGAGTTTGGTAAAATTCATGTTTTTCTTTAAATGCTTCTTTTTTTGGGGATATAAATGCCAAATTTTCAATAAGAGGTTGTGAATAGGTAAATAAGAGAGAGAAATACTCTTCATTTGAAATAGAAGATTTATTTCTTAATACCGTAAAAATTTGTTTTACAAAAGGAGTCTGCTCAGTTTTATCTAAATTACTTTTTTGTAAGAGGGCTAAAGCCTTTGTCATCTCATTAGGTGTGGATGTGATAATCTTTTTCCAGATTTCTTGCCAAACATCTTTCTCAATTTTTTTGATTAACAATAAGTCCATAGAATCGATCATATCAACAAGTTTTTGAGCTGATAGTTTTCTGTCTTTCGAAGCTATTAAGTAAAATTGATTTAAGAAAAGAATTCTTTTATATCCGTTATAATTGACCTCTTCAAAAAGTGCTTTTATACAAGAAAGTATAAAGTCACAGTGGAATGTTTTTTGTTCAAAACTCTTTTCTATTAAATTTTCAATCTGATCAATTGTAGCATAGGATAGAACTGTTTTAAGAAAAGCAGGTTTATCAAAAAGCTCACAGCTATTTAAATAAAAGAGATGAATAGCTTTTTTGGTTTTTTCACAATAGCTTTTTAGTAAAGAGTTTTGTTCCTTGGAAGACTCTCCTAAAACTAATTTTTTGGATAAATCTGTTAGCAAGATATCTAACAGTTTTCTTGGCAAACTAAATTTTCTTAAGTCATTGTTACAAAAGAGTACCATTGCTTGTAAAGCGTCTTCAAAACCGTCTATTTTGGTGACATCAAAACGTTCGAGTAAATTATGAAGGGTTAAGATAGCCGTTACAATCCCTCTTTTTTTAATAAAATCGGGATAAGTTCTTAAAATAGGGAATTCTAAAGATGGAGTGGTTATTTTTTTGTTTTTTTTTCTATAAGTTTTTAAAGCCTTTGATGGATTGCTAATAGGATCTAAGGGATTTAAAACTTTAGTTGTTAAATTTTTTGTTTCATCGTCTGAGAGGGTAGAAAATTCTACGATTCGTTCTATGATTTTGCTAAAGGCTTTATAATCATAGATAGTTGACCAAATAGCATATCTATCTTCGGTAATTTCTAATAATATAGCGTTATAATCAAAAGTTAAAAACTTTGTTTCAAATATCTTATAATAATGAGATTGAAAGAGAGCGATAACTTGTAAATAGACCTCTTGATTATTTGTCCAATAGGGTAGATGTTTAACTTTATCCCACAATTGGAGTGCTTTTTCGGGAGAATTTTTGGCGAGAAGTTTTATTATCTGGGCTGTTATTGGACAAATGTCATCGCTATACTCTTTTACATGGGTCATAAAAAATTGAGCAAAAAACTCTTTTAATTGTTTTTCATCTCCATACTTTTGAAACAACTTAACTAGTTCTTTTGGATTAAGTTTTGTTTCTTTAACACAAGTTGTAAAAAAGGTATGTATAGCAAATAAACTTTTTCCTTTAAAAAATTTAAGATAATTCTCACAAATTTCATAGTAATGAGTTGTGAGCCTTTTTTTTAAGGCAATCGTAGAGGAATAATAAGAGGAGTCTAAACTAAGTGATAAACCAAGTGTTAGTACCTCCACATTTTCACATTCTTTAAATAGGTATAATGTAGGTTTTGGTAAAAGCTTACCTTTTTCAAGGGTATCTAATACAAGACTTTTAAATGAAGAAGAGAGTTTTACAAAAATGGAAGGAGTGAGTTCTATAAAAATAGAGGGCAATTTTTGTGGTTTGATTTGGTGCAGAGTTAAAAATATTTGATAACCAATTTTTTGTAATTCTACACAATCTTGCTTCATTAAATCTTCACATACAAGCAGCAAATCATTAAAAAAAGGAATGTCCAAGGTTAGTTGTTCAGGTTGTGTAAAGAAAAAAAGATGCTCTAAAATTTCATTAAATGATGAAACACCTTGAATTAATACCTTGCTAGCTATAAGGGTTTTGAAATTTGCAATCACAATATCTGGTTTATATTGAAGTAAACAAAAATATTTGTCCTGAATTTGAAAATGGATTTGTTCACAATGTTTTACAAGGGAAACCTTAGATACGTTGTGAGGGAGTAATAAACCTAAAAGGGATCCAAATTGGAGAATTGTAAAATAAGAGTCGTAGCTTAAAGTATGAGGCCATTGACTAAAAGAGGAATAGACTGTGTTTTCAGCTAAGGGAAGATTATTTCTAATACATTCTAAGATCGCGTTATCAAAAAAAGGTTTTATTTTATTGTTATTAACTAATGTGAGGAACAAAGCTATAGATTGGTTAGGATCTCCATTTGCATGTTTATCTCTAGCCTCATTTATCATATTTAAAGCGCTTGACCAGTTGCTGTCGAACTGTAACTTTTCTTCAACTTTTTGAATTAAAGTTTCTAAATCCTTAAATTTTTTTAGACTATAACCTTTTGTAAAATAAATTAAAGCTTTCCAAAAAGCCTTAGGATTGATCAATTGTTCATTTGTTAATCTTAAGGAACGACTTAATATGTCGATTTCAGTTTGGTATATGTTAGTACCGGAGCTAACCAGTTTAATTTCATCTTTTTCATCCAAAGGCAGTTGTATTCGAACAGCATCAAGAGTAAAAATATGACTAACATTTTCATTAAAAGAAGAAGAAATATCTAAATCGTAATGTTCACTTTTCGCTGAAAGGTGCATATATTGCGATTCATTATCAGTTGTAATAAAGCGTTCATTTTGATTTTTATTCATGCGCTTTAAGTAGCTTTTTAAGCTATCAATAACAGATACGTCAGCTTGTCTGTGAAAATTAATGTCATATTTTGAAGGGGTATAATTAAATAGCGAACATAAAAAACTATAATATTCAACACTCTCGATTGATAAAGTATTATGTTTCAATAAAAAATCAATGTCAGCATAAGGATGTCTTTCATCGATGAAGGGTAGATTTGTAATAAAGGACTTTAACAGTTGCGGAGCGCATTGCCGAATAATTTCTATAGCAAAACCGCCTACAAAGTTAACTTCAGGTGGGTTAGATTTTTGATAAAATTGAACTGTGAAATTTGTAAAAATTGATCTCAAAAAATTTTTTTTAACTTTTTCATCTAAAACATTATCAATTGCTTGATAAACTGCTCGAAATTCTGATTTTTCTAATATAAAAATGAGTTGGTTTAAGTGAGGATTTACAACAATTCCCTCTTCATCAACAAGAAGTTCACCCCTGTAGGAAAGAGCTCTTAATTCGTCTAAAAACTTTTCTGTATTGGCTTTAGCATATTCTTCTATCGAGTAAGTGTTAGAAGAGGAAGTTTCTTCGCTAACAATTGGTAAATTGTCAGATTTTTGAAAATAAATCAAAGAATTAGTTGTTGGTTCCATAATAAAAAGTATAAAAAAATAAAAACTATAAAGAATAACTATAAAGTTTGAATTAAGACAGTCTCTCTTTAGGATAAATTAATTATCAGACTTTTAAACTCCTATTTGACAAATAAAAATTTCCCTTTTAGTTTGAATTTTTAAAAGCATTACCAATGGTTTATCTATGGAGTCCAAGTCAAAACTTATCAATGATAAACAATATGATGAGAAGAAAGCGTTTTCAGAACAAGACTTAAAAAAGTTTTCTAGCTTTTACGAATATCCCGCCTATATTGATTTGCAACAACGATTTGAACTGTATGGACGCCCTCTAATCGAGCAAACATATTATGTGTTAACAGAAGGGGTCTCTAGAGATACAATCAAAATTAATGGGAAAGAACTGATCAATTTTTCTGGTTATAATTACGTTGGGATGTCAGGCGATCCTTATGTTAGTAATGCAGCTATAAAGGCTATTGAAGAATATGGAACTTCTGTTTCAGCTAGTCGCTCCGTTTCTGGTGAAAAACCTCTTCACCGTCAATTAGAATTAAAAATTGCGCAATTTATTGGTCATAAGGAAGACAGCATTGTTTTTACAGCAGGTCACGCCACAAACATGGGAACGATTAGTCATCTTTTTGGCGAAAACGATCTGATCATCCATGATAGTTTAATTCACAATAGCAGTTGGATGGGAACTATTTTATCTGGATCTACCCATATAAATTTTCCTCATAACAACATGGACGCCTTAGATGAAATCCTTCAAAAACACCGTAAATATTACGAGAGGGTGTTAATTTTAACCGAAGGGTTATTCAGTATGGATGGGGATATTCCTAACCTTCCAAAGCTTATTGAAATAAAAAAGAAGCATTATGCGTTTTTAATGGTAGATGAAGCCCATTCTTTAGGAGTAATCGGAAAGACGGGACGGGGCATTTGTGAATATTTCAACGTTAATCCAGAAGATATCGATATTTGCATGGGTACATTAAGTAAATCTTTTGGCAGCTGCGGCGGTTTCATCGCCGGTAACCATAAATTTATCGAGTTTATGAAATACACTTGTCCAAGCTTTATTTTTTCAGCAGGTATGCCAGCACCAAATGCTGCTGCTGCTTTAGCTTCTATTGAGCTCTTAGAGAAAGAACCACAACGGATAACAGATCTACATAATCGATCCAAACTTTTATTAGATTTACTAAAAAAAGCTGGAGCCAATACTGGTGATAGTAAAGATAGTCCCATTATTCCGGTGATTGTGGGTGACGATGAATTGGCAATAAAATTAAGTTTTGCTCTTCGAAAACAAGGGATTTATGTTTTGCCACTTTTTTATCCCGCCGTTAGAAAAGGGCAAGCCAGAATACGTTTTTTTGTTAACAGTACGCATACAGAAGAACAAATTCACTACACAGCAACGGTTGTACAAGAAATTTTTAAACAGTTTAAAAAATAACTATGACAAAAACTACAACCAAACACGCGATTATAACTGGTGGGGCAAGTGGAATAGGCTTTGCCTTAGCAAAAATTTTAGCTAAAGAACAGTGTGATTTGACATTGATTGGACGATCGCTTGAAAAACTAACTCACGCCTCAGACCAATTAAAAAAAGACTATGGAATAAAATGTGAAGTTCAGCAAGCTGACGTTACCATTTTTGAGCAAGTCAAATTAGCTATTGATAAAAGTGTCAAAGAGATTGGAATACCTGATTTATTAGTAACTTCAGCCGGTATTGCAAAGGCTGGCTATTTTGATACTTTAGATCTTGATACTTTTAAACAGTTAATGGAAACAAATTACTTTGGCACTTTAAATACTGTAAAAGCCGTCTTACCCTACATGCAAAAGCAAGCTCAGGGGCAAATTGTTTTAATTTCGTCTGCTGCAGCCTTGACTGGCGTTTATGGCTATTCTGCTTATGCGCCTTCTAAGTTTGCGGTAAGGGGACTTGCAGAAGTGTTAAGAGCAGAATTAAAGTCTAAAAATATTTTTGTGTCTGTTGTTTATCCGCCAGATACCGATACACCTCAACTTGAAGATGAGAATAAGGATAAACCCCTTGAAACAAAAAAAATAGCAGAGACTGGGGGAATATTAAGTGCTGATGAAGTAGCTCGTTCCATCAAGCAAGGGATCGATCAAAAAAAGTTTATTATTACTCCCTCTTTATCTGTTGCCTTATTAGCGCGTTCCCATAGCTTATTTCAGCCCCTACTTAATTGGTATAGCGACTATAAAATAAAGGATATTCGTCCTCTTAAACCAATAGACAATTGGGGTCTTACTTTTAGTAGCAAACCAGAAGAAATTGTTTATCCAACTAATGAAGAAGAAATAAAAACGATTGTTCAGCTTTGCCAAAAGAACAAAAAGAAATTAAGACCAATTGGTTCTCTTTATTCCTATACGCCACTTGTAGCTTCTGATTCCGTTTGGGTTTCATTAGAAAAGTATAGTGGGATCATTTCGATCGATTCTAAAAAGCTAGAAGCTACTATCAAATCGGGGACAAAACTTGAAGATCTTGAAAGATTGCTATTTGAAAAAGGGTATGCCTTACCTAATATGGGAGATATCAATAAGCAAACGTTAGGTGGTTTTATTAGCACAGGTTGCCATGGAACAGGAAAAAACTTACAAGGGTTTTGCGCAAATATTACAGCTTTAAAGATAATAACTCCAGTTGGTGAGTTTTATTGTGATTCACAAACAAACCCTGAAATCTTTAAAGCTTGCCAAATTTCTCTTGGTGCACTCGGTGTTGTTTCAGAGATAACGATAAAAGTAAATCCAGCTTACAATGTCACCATAACAAAGAAACGAACAACATTTGAAGAGGCTGTTAGCAACTTAGAGGAAAACTTAAAAAATAATCATTGTTATGAATTTTTCTGGTTTCCTTACACTGACGATGTGTTAGAAAAAAAAATAAATATCACACAACAAGCTGTTTCAAAAAAACATATTCTCAAAGACATAAACGACTATGCGTTAGAAAATGGAGTTTTATGGCTTCTTTGTGAAGTTTCTAGGCATTACCCTAATTACTACAGAAAAAAAGCCCGAACTTTAATTCCTTATATCTTGACTAATAGCGAAACTAGTATGAGTTGTTACGGTTGTTATGCAACTCCAAGACTTGTCAAACACTTTGAAATTGAATATGCCATTCCTTTTGAAAAGGGAAAAGAAACTCTTTATCAAATTAAAAAGCTTTTAGAAAATAATCCAACACATGTCTCCTTTCCAGTTGAAGTCCGTTATACCAAAGAAGATGAAATGTACTTAAGTCCAAGTTATCAGAGAGATTCATTATGGATAGCTGTGCATGCTTATGTTAAAGATGAATACTTAGACCTCTTTAAAGAATGTGAAAGGATTTTTGTGGCAAATGGAGGAAGACCTCATTGGGGCAAACTTCATTGGCAAAAATTAGAGCAGTTAAAAGAGATGTATCCAAAATTGCCTGATTTTCTAGCTATAAGAAATAAACTAGATCCGGACCGAATCTTTTCTAATGAATATCTAGATAGCTTATTAAGTCCATAAGGAAAAAAAATATGATTATCATTGCATTGCCTCAAGCTGGGTTTGATCCAACAGAATGTGTAGCTCCGTGGCTTGTGTTATCGCAAGCTGGCTATGATGTTTGTTTTGCCACGCCAAATGGAAAGCCTTCTATTGCAGACTCTAGAATGATAACAAAAGGATTTGGCCCATTGTCGCCCTTATTAATGACTCATCCTTACATCTTAAAAGAATATCACAAAATGGTGGAAACGGAGCGTTATAAAAACCCTATACCCTATGACAAACTCAACGCAGACAATTATCGTGGCATGGTTATACCTGGGGGACATGGTGCAGAAATGCAAGATATGTTGCATTCTAAAGCTTTACAAAAGGTGATTGCCGATTTTTTTAAAAAAAATAAGCCGATTGGTGCGCTTTGTACCGGAGTTTTAGCAGTGGCCCGGAGCAAGCAATTAGATAATCCTAAAAGATCTGTCCTTTATGGCAAAAAAACAACAGCTGTTACCAAGTTGATGGAGCTTGCTGGTTGGGGGGTTACCTATCCGTGGCTTAAAAATTATTTCAAACCCAATAAAGATACCGTTCAAGACGAAATTATTCAAAATCTACAAAACAAAGATGATTTTTTAACAGGTCCTTTTCCTATTTATCCTATGCGTTATTCCACCAAAGCTTGGAATAGGCAATTTGTAGTAAGAGATGGCAATTACATGTCGGCTAGGTGGCCAGGAGATGCGTATCGTTTTTCTTGCGAGTTTTTAAGTATGCTTCAAGAAAATGAAGGAAGTTAAAAATCGGCCACTGATTTTGGAGAATTCCTATAGAGTTCAAGTATTTATAAGTCTTTAATCGTTAGTAGATTGTAAAAAAAAGAATGCTATTTATTGGATTTTTTAAGATCCCTTGCTTTTTTACGACAGGCTGGACAATCTTTAGCTTCTGATTGAACCCAAAATTTTAAAGTTTCATACCAAAAAAACTGTTCTTTAGCGCTAAAATTAAAAAACTTATTACATGTACTACATGTTAGTTCTTTATCAAAATAAACAAGATAAGGTGGAGTATCACAAAAGGTTTGTTTTTCAGGGTAGGCAATAATAGCTTTACGTGAATGCAAGCATGTATCACATCCCCACTGAAAACTATCTATATTCTGTAGAATTTTACCTGCATCCCTTGCCCACCAAATAGCATGTTTACTTTCTAAAGATTCTACTTGCTTAAATAGAGTGTTCAAATGGGACGGTGAAATTTGACATAAACAACAAGGGCATTTTAAATATTTTTTCCCTTGGATTTTCATAATTTTTTTTAATGACATAGATGTGTTTGGATCAAAGGATTTTTTTCTCAAATCGATTATTATGTATAAATTATAGCAAATAAAATTAAATAAAAAATATAAAACTAAAAACCCATATTTGTAACTTTACTTTCATAAGCTCGTAAATTTATAATGACTCCCTTTAATAACTTAATTTAAAGATTGCAATGGATGTAAGTAATAATAGTAGCCTTGCTTCACAAACCAATGGTTTTTTTTCAAATTTTTTGAAGTTACCTGTTGAAATTCAGTCACGTATAATTTTCTTAAGTGTTGTAACTAATCTACCAAAGCAAATTGTTAAACGAAAGGGAGTAACTTCTGCTATATCACCGCTTGTAAAAAACTGCACAATAGCCGCTAAAGCTTTACATCCAGCAATAGATGAGATTTTTTATTATACAATTAAGCAAAATTATAACGATAAGTATTTGTTTAACATAAAATTAGTTCTTTATAAAAGTATAGAAAATAAAGACAAAATAGATACTGTAATTTTTACAAATCAAGAATTAGAGCATCTTTCGAAAGAAGAGAGCGATCTATTATTTCAAAGGATTTTAAGGGATAATAATGTAAAAGCTTTCATATCTTTATTAGATAATAATAATATTACACCTAATCTATATGCCTATTATTGGCTTTTATCTTTAGATAAAATCGATAAAGCAAAAGAATTATTTAATTTGATTCAAAATAAAGAAGATGACACAAAAATTTGGGAAATGGCTTGCTTAAATGGTTTTACCCAAATAGTAAAATACTTTGTTAAAGAAAAAAAAGTTGATCCCAGTATTAAAATACAGTTATTTAAAAAATACCCATTTCAAATTGCTGCTGAGAAGGGGTACGTTGATTTGGTCATGTTCTTACTCACTGATAAAAGAGTTGATCCCACGATTGATAACAATAACGTTTTTCGATTGGCTTGCGCAAATGGTCATCAAGAAATTGTAAAAATATTGCTCGCCAATAAAAGAGTTAGTCCAAACGCGAATAAAAATGAAGCGATTAAACAGAGCGCTAAGAATGGTCATACGGGAATTGTAAAACTGTTACTTGCAAATAAATGGGTCGATCCAAGTGACGATAGAAATAAAGCGATTAAACTTGCTGCAAAGAACGGACATGCAGAAATTGTCACTCTTTTAATGGCTGACAAAAGAGTTGACCCAAGTGAAAATAATAATTGGGCCTTACATTTGGCTATAAAAAAAGGGCATGCAAAAGTCGTAAAAATTTTACTCTCTGATAAACGAGTGAATAGCACTACAGATTATAATGTAGGACTTGCGAAAGCTGTTATGCATGGGTGTACAGAAGTTGTGGAATTTTTTCTTCAAGATAAAAGAGTCAATCCAAGCATATCCAATAATTATCTTTTTGGTATTGCTGTTAGGAAAGGGTTTACAGGTGTAGCAAAACATCTTCTTAAACATGAAAAAGTCGATCCTAGTTACAATGCTAATCAAGCCATAATAGATGCCGCTGGAAATGGTGATACTGAAATTGTGACACTACTACTTGCGGATAAAAGAGTTGATCCAAGTGCAAGAGGTAATAATGCTATTGTTTCTGCTGCTGAAAATGGCCACATAGAAGTCTTAAAACTGTTACTCGCTGATCAAAGAGTAAAACCGGCAAGATATGATAATGATGCTATTATAAAAGCTGCTGAAAATGACCACATAGAAATTCTAAAGTTTTTGTTTGCAGATATAAGAATGGATCCAAGTTATAATAGCAATAAAGCTATTCGTTTAGCAGCTCAAAATGGTCATATAGAAGTGGTAAAGCTTTTGCTTGGAGATAAAAGAGTGGATCCAAGCGACAATAATAACGAGGCTATTCGTTTAGCAGCTCAAAATGGGCGTACAGAAGTGATAAGACTTTTGCTTGGAGATAAAAGAGTCGATCCAAGCGTCATAAATAATGAAGCTATTCGTTTAGCAGCTCAAAATGGGCATACAGAAGTGATAAGACTTTTGCTTGAAGATAAAAGGGTGGATCCAAGCGTCATAAATAATGAAGCTATTCGTTTAGCAGCCCAAAATGGGCATACAGAAGTGATAAGACTTTTGCTTGGAGATAAAAGGGTGGATCCAAGTGATTTTGATAACCAAGCGATTCTTTTAGCAGCTCACAATGGGCATGTAGAAGTGATAAGATTGTTACTTTCAGATAAAAGAGTCGATCCAAGTGTAGATTGTAATAAAGCAATTGAGTATGCGGTTTTGCGCAAACATATTGATGTTGTAACACTTCTGTTAGCGGACGAAAGAGTAAACCCTAACGTTTGTAATAATTGCCTTATTTCAATTGCCGTAGAGAATTGTCAGACTGATATGGTGAAAGTTCTTCTTACAAGTGAAAAAGTTAACATTAGTACCAAACAAAATTGCGCTATCGTAATGGCGATTCGAAAAGCTTATACACAAATTGTTAAATTGTTGCTTATAGATAAAAGACTGGATCCGAGTGACAATAATAATGAGGCTATTCGGTTAGCATCTAAAAATGGCTATACAGAATTTGTATCGCTATTACTTGCTGATAATAGAATAAATCCTAGCGACAATAATAATGAGGCTTTAATAGAAGCTGTAAAAAAAAATCACTTAGAAATTGTAAAAATTCTTTTAGATGATGATAGAGTCAATCTTTCCGAAAAAGATATAAAAGCGCTAGTTTCAGCAATCTATATTGGTAATAAACAAATGCTAGACTTAATCAAATCCTATCGAAGGATGAAAGCTGACACTGAAGATGACTTTTTTTAACAAAAAAAAATTAGGCACTAAGTACCTTTCTGATTAACTTTTGCCATAATTAATGTTTTTTATTTTACTTTCCTTAATGCAGAATTTGTAAAGTTTTTACTTGTTTTTGAAAAAAAAATACGCTGAGCGATTATTATGAAGCTATGAAGATGGCAGCTCAAAATGGACACAGTGAAATCGTAAGGCTTTTACTTGTGATAAAAGGACAAATTTATCAGAGAATATTGAAAAATTGTTAAAGATTGCAATTCTTGGAGAGAATGAAGAATTAATGCTATTCTTCATTCTAATAAAATCCACTAAAAAAACTAATTCTTAAAGCTGGATAAATCTTTCTTTATAGAAAAACATTTGGTACTTTATTAAAGTCTCGTCTTGATTTTCACTAACAAGAAAATGCACAGTTTCATTGGATAAAATTTTCATAGCCACAGTAATGTCTTTTTTAGCCATTTCTTTTATTGTAGTTTTGGCAAAATCTTGAAATACAACAGGTAATTTTTCAACGCTATTTGTATCTAAAGGTCCCTGATAAGTAGTTGAAACACTCCAATGGTCAATATAGTGAAATTCATAGTATTTCTTTTTCTTTTTGTTTTTTCCATTTGAAACATTCTCTAATGAAAGATCTGGTTCATTATTATATTTTTTTATTGATACTTCAAATAAGTGTGTTTTGTGATTACATTCGAATGTAATTTTTAAAGGGACAAACGATACTGAATTTTCCTCTAAATGAGAGCACTTTTTAACATTTGGGCTAAAGTAAGCTTTCCCAATTAAACTATGAGTCGAACCCCAGGAAGGAGGGTTGGCTACAGATCTTTCTATACCTGCTAAAACTTTTTCAGCAGCATCGCAAACGGAAATCCAACTAGGCGGGTTTTGGATTACCTTCATTATGCGATGACAAAATATTTCTTTTGAATTAGTTTGGATAAAAAAACTATCTTCAATGGATGAGTCAGTCTTTGTAAGAGATGCCATTTAATTTACCTATTAAATTTTTTTGTTTTTTTTCTATTTAAAAGAATAATATTACTCTTACAACCAGGAGTTTTTGTTATATCCATATATATTGTCAATATTGTTAATGCAGTCTTGACTTTGGTTTAAGGGGATTGAATGAACATATTTTTCTATTTCATCTACAAGTTTTGTGTTTCTTTTTTTTTGCTTTTCTAAACTGTACTGTACAACGCAATAATGTAATTTAGGAGACACTGAAATTTTTGTAGCTAAGGATTCATTTTTTTCAGAGGCTACTAAATATGCCAAATCAATGTATAGTGAGTTAGCTGTTCTATCTTTGATAGAATGAATAATTTTATCGCTAAGATTACCTATTTTTATATTCTGCAAATTTTGAATCTGTTCAGGATTTAATTTTTTTAATTTTTCTGTTACATGATCTAAAGAGTAACCAGTAGCGTTGCAATATTCGTTTACTAATTGTGTTGAGATAAGTTGATTTGCACTACATTCCATATTTTTACCCACAAATTGTTTAAATTTTAGAATAATGTATGAGATCATAGAGTGAAAAACAAGTATAAAGTCATAAAATTTTAGATTGAGCTAAAGAAGAAGTGGCAAAACTTCTATATTATTTATTTAGTTTAATTTTAAGTCGGGATTTAAGCATGGATTTAAGCGTTAATTTGAGCAATTCCTTTAAAAATGAAAGTATTTTAATGCTACCTACTGAAACTATCTCTACTATTTTATTTTTAGGGATTGAGCCTAATATAAATAATAAAAAAAATACAAGTTACAAAAAAGCTTCTTCTAAATCATCCATAGTAAAGAATTACAAGATTGTTTCAAAAGCTCTACATCCAGCTATTGAAAATCTTTTTCATTCAGTTGTGAAGTTAAGTTATAAAGACGAACCCTCTTTGATAACAAAGCTAGCTCTTGTTAAAAGTAATAGGCAAAGATTAGACGCAAACATTTTTTATGCAGAAGAAATTAAAGAGTTTTCTGAAGATTTATGCCAAAAATTTTTTAAATTAATTTTAAAACAAAATAATGAACAAGCTTTTGAGTTGTTATTAAATAATAAAAATTTTAAACCGAATATTTTTGCCTATTACTGGCTGTTATCTTTAAATAAAAAGGAAAAAGCTAATAAATTTTTCAGAACGATTACAGAAAAACAAATTCTAATAATTTGGAAAATAGTATCTAGCAAAGGCTATACTCAAATCTTTAAATACTTTTTAGATGTTATAAAATATGATCCAACAACTTGTAACAATTATGCCATTATTTTTGCTGCTAAAGGTGGCCATACTGAGATAGTAAAAGCTTTACTTAAAGATAAGAGAGTAAACCCGAGTGCTGATCAAAATCAAGCACTTCGTTTTGCAGCAGAAGGTGGTCATATTGAAATAGTAATAGCCTTACTTAAAGATAAAAGAACAGATCCAAATGCATATCAAAGTGAAGCTCTTCGATCAGCGGCAGAATATGGCCACGTAAAAGTAGTCATCGAACTACTGAAAGACAAACGAACCAATCCATGTTCTTTTGATAATTCAGCTATACGATGGGCTGCTCAATATGGCCGAACTGAAGTTGTAAAAGTTTTGCTAGCAGACAAAAGGGTAGATCCTAGCGCAAATAAAAATGAAGCTATTCTCTTAGCTGCTGAAAATGGTCATCTAGAGGTAATCAAAGTTTTACTAAGAGATAAAAGAGTTGATCCAAATGAAGCTCTTTTAAAAGCAAAGGAATGTAATCGTCCTCAAATTGTAGAATTTTTGCTTTTAGATACAAGAATTACACAAAAAACAAAAAACAACTAGTAAAAGCCAATGCTGATCAAGCTGAAGTGCAAGTTGTAGATTCAATCGACTTTGTTTTACTATAATAGGTCCATTTATTGGGATTTAAATGCTAAACAAATGTTTTTTTAGTCGAATGAAAAAAAATAATTATCAGACGTAAACTAGTCCTAATTACTCTTTAAATCTCAAAAATGTTAGCTAAGGTTAATTAACGCAAAGTAATATAAATATAGTTAATTATGCCGCTAACTTCACTAATTTTTAAACTATAAATTTAAATAATTAATTGTTTTGATACATATTAAGATTTTAATTAAACTAAATATAATTTTTTTTCCAAAGATAAAATCATGTACGTAAGCCAAGCCTCTGCTGTCATACAAGAAATAAGTAATTCTTTTCCTAACTTTATACAATTACCGATCGAGATACAGTCTTATATATTATTTTTGGGAGTAAATCCTGATTTTTCAGGCAGATTGAAATGCCAGAGTAAATCACCATTAATTAGAAATTACACATTAGCAGCTAAAGCTTTATATCCCGCAATCACTGAAATTTTTCATTTTGCTTTAAAGAAAAATTACATCGATCCTTATTCTTTAAATATAAAGTGTGCTTTTTTTAAAGATGCTAAAAATCGTGGAAAGATACATAAAAATTTTTTTTCTCCTCAAGAATGTCTCTATATTTCCAAAGAATTGTGTAGTGAGTTATTCCCAGAAATTTTAAGAGAAAATAGTAGGGAACATTTCTTTTATTTACTTAAAAACGGTAATTTTTCCCCTGATATTTATAGTTATTATTGGCTTTTAGCTTTAAACAAAGCTGATCAAGCAAATGCTTTATTCTCTAAAATTGAAATTATTCGAAAGGAAGATGTTTGGATAGATGCCTTAACTTTAGGTTATGTACCAATCGTTAGATATTTTTTAGAAGTGTTAAAATTTGATCCAGCACAAAATGATAACGCTGCCATCATTATAGCGTCTAGAAATGGATGGGATGAAATTGTTAAGCTTTTACTTGCTGATAAACGAGTAGATCCTAGTGCCGACGGCAATCAAGCAGTATTAGAGGCAGGATTGAATAAACATGTTGGAGTGATTAGACTTCTGATTGCAGATAAAAGGGTTGATCCGAGTATTGGTAAAAATCGTGTCATTCGTTTTGCTGCTGAATATGGCCATATAGAACTTTGTAAACTTTTACTTGCAGACGTTAGGGTTAATCCAAATGCAAATGATAATTACGCTCTAGAATTAGCCTTAGTAGAAAATCACATGGAGATAGTTACATTATTGCTAACTTGTAATAGAGTTAACGCAAGTGGTTATAGCAAAGCTTTAACCTTGTCGATAGAAAAAAATTACATTGAAATAGTTGACTTTTTGCTTAAAAATAGAAGAGTTGATCTATACGCAGAAAGCAAAAAGGTTCTAACGTTAGTAGCTCTATATGGGCGCACCGAAATACTTAAGCTTTTTTTAAAAAATGATCGCTTTGACCCTTCTAGATATAAAAATAAAGCTCTTAATATAGCTATCAAAAGTGATTATCATGATCTTGTTGAGGTTTTACTAAAAGATAAACGAGTATATGCCATTGCAAATACTTGTAAGATTTTATTTTGGGCAGCAAACAATGGCAATCTTAGCATCTTTAAAAGGTTGCTAAAAGATAAAAGAATTAACTTAACTGTCATGAATAATAAAGCTTTTATATTGGCCGCTCAAAATGGTCACGTTGAGATCTTGAAACTTCTTTTACAAGATAAAAGAGTAGATCCTAGTGCAAATAAAAACGAAGCTATTAAATTGGCTGCTCAAAATGGTCATACCAACACAATAACAATTTTGTTAAATGATGAAAGAGTTGATCCTGCGGTTGAAGATAATCTACCTCTTCGACTAGCTTTAAATATAGATAAATACAAAAAGATTGTTCTTCCTAATCTAATCTTTGATAGTTATGAACAGGAGCGAATTTTAGAATCCAGTGACAATACTGAAACAGTTGAACTTTTGCTTAAAGACCCAAGGGTAGATCCAGGTGTAGGTGATAATATTGCGATTCGTTGGGCAGCAGAAAAAGGGCACGCTAAAATAATTGAAATGTTACTAAAAGATCAAAGAGTTAATCCCGCTGTAAAAAATAATCTACCCTTTAAAGTGGCTGTTGAAAATGGACACATAGAAGTTTTAAAACTTTTACTTACAGATGAAAGAGTACGCTCAACTATAAAAAAAGATTTTGAGTTAAATTGGGCTAGACGACTTGAAGTCGTTAAATTTTTACTCGATTATAACAGAACCGATCCTATTGTAGATTTTAATTATGCCATTCAACAAGCTGCGAGGCTTGGGTATAAAGAAGTAGTTGAACTATTAATGCAAGACAAAAGAGTGGATCCAAGTGTGAATTTTAATTATGCTATACGAATGGCAGCTTGCGGAGGATTCAAAGAAATCGTTGAACTCTTGCTTAAAGATGAGAGAGTTGATCCTAGCGCTTACAATGATGAACCTATTCTTTCCGCAGCTGAAAATAATGACCTTGATGTTGTAGAAATTTTGCTAAAAGATCAAAGAGTAAACCCTGGCGCTTCTAAAAATGAAGCCCTTGTATTAGCTATTAGAAGAGGTCGTTATAAAATGGCTAAACTGTTGCTATCAGATAAAAGAATTGATCCTAGCGCTAATAGAAATAAAGTTCTTGAAGAAGTGGTTCAATGCTATAATATTGACTTACTTAAAATTTTGCTTGCTGACGAAAGAGTCGATCCCAATGCGGCAACTTATATGGCAGCACAATTGGGTTTTGCAAGTGCATTTGAACTTTTAATGCAAAAGGAAAGATTTGATCCAAGTGCCAATAATAATCAAGCTCTTATGTTATCCTCCACTTACAACCGTATTGATGTCATTAAACAAATACTTAAAGATAGTAGGGTCGATCCAAGCGCTAATAATAATGAGGCTATCTATTTAGCAGCTGGAAATGGCAGCTTAAAAGTGGTAGAGTTTCTACTTAACGATAAAAGAGTGGACCCTAGTGCTAAAAATAATAGAGCGATTCTGTGGGCGATAGAAAGAGGTTACTATGCAGTAGTAAAACTTTTATTTTCCGATGAAAGGGTTAATTCCACGTTAGATAAAAGTGAAGCTATTCTTTTAGCTAAAAAATATGACCGAAAAGACATATTAGATATGTTACTCGGGAAGTCGTTATAAACATAAATAGTTATCAGACATAAAATTTATCATTTAGTATACTTTCTTTCTTCAGAAGTCATTTTGTTCTATTTATAACAATGGCTTTTACTAAGTAATATACTAAAGAAACTCCCTTTACGTCTAAAAAAATGTTTATGATCAGACGTAAATCAGTCTTAATACTCTTTTTACCACACAAATGTTAGCTATGATTAATTTTATTTAGGTGAATATAAATGTCAGTTATTAACTTATTAATTTTTAATCTATAAATTTAAATAAGTAATTGTTTTGATAAATATCAACGCTTTAAGTAATATTGCCCTTAATTTTTTTTCAAAGATAAAATCATGCAAATAAACAATAGCCTCAATTCTTTCCCTATTTTTTTGAACTTACCCATTAATATACAGTCTTATATATTATTTTTGGGTGTTGATCTTGATTTTTCTAATAAGATGAAAGGTAAACGTAAATTACCATTAATTAGAAATTACACATTAATTAGGAATTACACATTAGCAGGTAAAGCTCTACATCCCGCTATAGAAGAAATATTTAAATTTGCCATAAAAAAAAGTCATACTGAAGAATATCCTTTAAGTATAAAGTTTGCTTTTTTTAACGAAGCAAAAAAACAAGGCAAGTTTACTAAAAATTTTTTTTCACCTATAGAATTTGTATATATTTCAAAAGAGTTGTGTAGAGATTTATTTCCTGAGATTTTAAGAGAAAATAATATTGAATCCTTTTTCTATTTGCTTAAAAACGTAAATTTTGCCCCTAATATTTATGCTTATTATTGGCTTTTAGCTTTAAATGAAACGGAAAAAGCAAATGAGCTTCTCAAGAAAATCGAAGTTATTGATAAGGAAGAAGTTTGGAAAAATTCCATAGCTTTTGGTTATTTGCCAATCGTAAAATACTTTATAGAAATTTTAAAATTTGATCCTGCAAACAATAAGGCTGTAATTTTAGCTGCTCAGTACGGACGCACTGAAATAATTCAGCTTTTTTTAAAAGATAAACGAGTCGATCCATCTATACACAAGAATATGGCCCTTAATAAAGCCATTGAAAATAACCATCCCGAAGTTGTTGAGGTTTTACTAAAAGATAAACAAGTATATGCCATTGCAAATACTCGTGAGGTTTTATTCTGGGCAGCAAATAATGGCTACCTTAGTATCTTTAAAAGGTTGTTAAAAGATAAAAGAATTGACTTAAGTATTATGAATAATAAGGCTCTTATTTTGGCCGCTCAAAATGGTCATGTTGAGATCTTAAAACTCCTTTTACAAGATAAAAGGGTAGACCCTAGTGCAAGTAATAATAAAGCTATTCAATTGGCTGCTCAAAATGGTCATACCAACACAATAACAATTTTGTTAAATGATGAAAGGGTTGACCCTGCTGTTAAAGATAATCTACCTCTTCGACTAGCTTTAAATATAAATAACTACAAAATGGTTGTGCTTCCTGATCCGTATGCTAATGCAGATAGAGGTGTACTAAATTTAGCTTCCAATGACAATACTGAAACAGTTGAACTTTTGCTTAAAGACCCAAGGGTAGATCCAGCTGTATGTGATAATATTGTGATTAGCTGGGCAGCAGAAAAAGGGCACGTTAAAATAATTGAAATGTTACTAAAAGATCAAAGAGTTAATCCCGCTGTAAAAAATAATCTACCCTTTAAAGTGGCTGTTGAAAATGGACACATAGAAGTTTTAAAACTTTTACTTACTGATGAAAGAGTAAGCTCAACTTTAAAAAAAGATTTTAAGTTTATTTGGCCTAAACGAGTTGAAGTCATAAATTTTTTACTCGAGAATAGTAGATTGGATCCTATTGTAGATTTTAATTATGCCTTTCAAGAAGCTGCTAGGCTTGGGTATAAAAAAGTCGTTGAACGATTAATGCAGGACAAAAGAGTGGATCCGAGTGTGAATTTTAATTATGCAATTCGAGCGGCTGCTCGCGGAGGGTTCAAAGAAATCGTTGAACTCTTGCTTAAAAATGATAGAGTTGATCCTAGCGCTAACAATGATGAACCAATTCTTTCCGCTGCTGAAAATAATGACATTGATGTTGTAGGAATTTTACTAAAAGATCAAAGAGTAAATCCTGGCGCTTCTAAAAATGAAGCGCTTGTATTAGCTATTAGAAAAGGTCGTTTTGAAATGGCTAAACTGTTGCTATCAGATAAAAGAATTGATCCTAGCGCCAATAGAAATAAAGTTCTTGAAGAAGTGGTTCAATGCTATAACATTGACTTACTTAAAATTTTGCTTGCTGACGAAAGAGTCGATCCCAATGCGGCAACTTTTATGGCTGCACAATTGGGTTTTGCAAGTGCGTTTGAACTTTTAATGCTAAAGGAAAGATTTGATCCAAGTGCTAATAATAATCAAGCTCTTATGTTATCCTCCACTTACAACCGTATTGATGTCATTAAACAAATACTTAAAGATAGTAGGGTCGATCCAAGCGCTAATAATAATGAGGCAATATATTTAGCAGCTGGCAATGGCAGCTTAAAAGTGGTAGAATTTCTGCTTAACGATAAAAGAGTTGATCCTAGTGCTAAAAATAATAGAGCGATTCTGTGGGCGATAGAAAGAGGTTACTATGCAGTAGTAGAGCTTTTACTTTCCGATGAAAGGGTTAATTCCACGTTAGATAAAAGTGAAGCTATTCTTTTAGCTAAAAAATATGACCGAAAAGACATATTAAATATGCTAATGGGGAAATAAATAGGTGATCATTAAAGGATAATAGTTATCAGATGTAATTTTTTTGTTTGCTAAAAGACAGCAATTACTCTTCCATAAACGCAAAAACAGTAGGTATTTTTAAGTCTTTTGATTTTACGTTTTAACTTAAAAAATGAATAGGGTGGGAAGAATTAGAAGTAAAAAAAACATTTGTAACTTATAACCCCCCAATAATTTGGCATATAAAATAAAACTTAATATAATATAGTTATAATCTATTTTTTATCAGACGTAATACTAGCATGTAGTAAACTTTCTTTAATGGTTTCTTCAGAAATAATTTTTAATCGTACTTTTTCTTCTTCCGTTAAAGTATTCCATAACCAGTTACTAAAATCGGCAGAGAAAAGAAAATCGAAATTTTTTGCATGTTTGTTGCATCCATAAAAAAAATCTGCCCTATATAACTCGATCTGAGAGGAAAATTCTTTATTTAAGTAAGTCAAAAAAGCTATTTCGGGTGGCAAATGAGTATATTGTGATACTTCTCTATCAACAATGTTAAAGGCAAAGTCTAAAAAAATTTGTTTCATATGTGCGTTTTTCTCTGAAGTTGCAAGAGATCGAACTGTTGCGGCCAAACGACAAAAAATATCTATGTGAGGATTATTCATATCTATAACAACATGATAAAGTATGTCATGATGATACATTTGAAAACCTGGAGAACCTTTGTTACATTCGTCTGGGTAGGGAAGATAAAATAAAGGGGAAGGAATAGAGATTATCCTAATTCCATTGTACAAAGAAGTGTCATTGTCCGAAAACCCGAACATATAGTGATGATCATTAGCTTCACGACAGATACAATTTGTGGCGCTTTTGGCAAGTCTAATACTTAAATGAGGGGACAGTAAAACTATTGTTCCTTGGTTATTTGCTACATTTTTGATTCCAATCTTCCAATTTTTCTCAAAGTATAAAGCTTGTTCTAATGATGAATATTCATACCCTGACAGATACCATTCACTTTTTTCAAAGGGTGTTTGTGTATATTCTACGTAAGTTCTTTTTAGAGGAGAGAGCAAAGGTAAATCATCTATAAATTTATTCTGTTCGATTTTTAATTCTTGTCTAGACTTTAGATTTGTCAAAAGGTTACTAACATCATCTTTTGCAAAAAGGGGGTAATTGCTATTAGCTAAAAAAAGAGCAACATTGTGGCAATTAAGTATGCCCACATTCACTTGAACTAAGTTAGTAGTAAATAGTTTTTCATAAAATCCATAAGCGACAATATTGATTATAAACAACTCTTCTTGGTCAATAACTTCAGAAAGAAAAGCTATTAAAGAAAGGTATGCTAATTGGTGAGGATTAGTTTCATAACGTGTAAACCAGTGGTCAGTGTTGATATCAGATAAAAAGGTTCGATAGTCTTTAGCAAAATGGCTTGCGCTCATGTACATCTGTAATTGCAAAAAAACAGTTTCCTTTTCTGTTGTGTTGATAAATAAAGAATGTTCACAAAAATCAGTTTTCGAAATTTTTTTACCATTTGGCAAAAATAGCGTATCGAATTCGTTAGATATAAAGTTTACGTTGTCGGAAAGATTTATTTGTTGAATCGTAAACATTGATTACCTCAAGAGAAATTTCAAAACAACTAAGATTTTAAAGAATTACAAATTACCTTGAAATAAGAATGTAATGTTTTTATCAGACGTAAAAAGTTTTGTCTAGACCTCTTAATTGCCTAAGTAGGACAAATCCAACTATTCTTCTATTATAGTAAGATTGATAACTAATAAAGTATCCCCAAGTATGCTATCTACATCTGGATAAGCCAAGCTCGGATGAATATATAATGTATAAGGTTGATTTGGAACCAAATAGTTCAAACTTTTTGCTAGCCCTTTCATGGTCAAATCAGCTGATATAACTTCAGCTCTTTCCTTTTGTAAAATCCTTCCTTGCCTATTCCTAATTTCCCATTTTATTTTGAAATTGCTTTTATTTTGCAAATTTGTCTTTAAGTTTGGGTTGCAATATAAAGTGCCTTTTTCAATGCAATAAATGTTAGTTTGTTTAGCTAAATTTTCTAAAAAAATATCGGCATTTTTATATTCATCTACAATTTTTTGATGATATATTTTCCAATGGATTTGATTTACATAATTATCTAATTCAAATGAATCTTCTAAAAGAGACTCTTGCTTTCTTAAGCAATCAATTATTTCTTCTTTATCAAACATTTTGTAACCAAATCGTAAATGATCCCATAACTTCCAACCTTTACTAAAAGAATTTTTTGTCATGATTTGCTCATATTCTTTTGAAGATATCAAAGAAGATTCAAAAGAGTAAGCTTCCAGGGGAGGAATATTTGTTTTTTTAGGTAAAACGTTTAATAGTTCTATGGTTATTTTTAATGCTTTATTAGGTTCGAAATAGTTCGAATTGCCATATACATAGCAAGGATGAATAGATATTTCTCTAATTTCTCCTTCTTGCATATTAAGTATGCCATGTGCCATGCCAGGTATAACTTGAGATAAATCTAAATCAGCTTTTACCTCAGAGGAAAATGGAAAAAAACTATCTAAATAGGATAGATAATAATTGGCAATTATGTTCCCATTTTCTATGGATACACTTTTTCCTTTTCCTTCTTTAAGAACTTTATAAAATAATTTTTGAGGGATAATAGTTTGATAACCATCGGTCCCTGCCATTTTTTGTAGCCATTTTTCAGAAGCTTCTAAATTTTCAAATGAAATTTTTGCCCTTTCCACATCAATCAATCTTAGATCATTTGCTACTTTTTCATCATAAGCGAGCATTCCTTCAATAAAAGCATTCATATAATTGTCAGAGGGTATATCAGCCGTTTTTTTTATTTGGTCGCAAATAACTCTTGCGGGGGAGTGTGGTATTTCCGCAAACATAAGCTGAAAAGTATTGATTATTAGGAACAGTGCTAAGATGGAAGTATTGATAAGATTAGTCATTCAAAAATAAGTTCCAAAGTTTTTTCTAAAAAATTAGATTCGCTAAGAAGATTTTCAATTTTTTTTTGATCGTGTATATAATTTTCAATTAGATGAATAGTTTCTTCATTCAAATCATATATGGCAAATAAAGGAATTTTAGAATTAAATTGAAGGGAGCTTTTCTTTCCGTTCAAGAGGAATTTGTATTCTTCTGCTAAATTCTTGTAACTAAAAGAGGGATTAAGCTCTTTTTCTATTTCTTTATCAAAACCTAAATAAATCCCTTGGTAAGGATCTTCAATATGCAATCGCATAAATTTACTTTTTAGAGGAGCTTGTTCCCTACATTGGATTTTACTAGATTCAATAAGTTCTAAACGTCGAAAGTGTAGGGAATTTTCTAAACCAAATCCCAGCAATATACCTGATAGAGTATAATCTAAGGGAATATCCTGTTCCTTATCTATTATATAGTTAAGAAAAGAAGAAGCTGTTAGCTTTGGACCTAATATATAACGAAATAGAGATAAGTTTTTACTTACAACATCTGTTATTTTTTTTGGATTGATGAAAACTAAATGGATCCAATTTAGATAGGTAGAATGAGGCTTGTTTTTACAGCAAATGACTAACTTATTAGATTTGATGTTGCTAAAATATTTATCCCAAACTTGAAAACCAAGTTTTAAATCAACAGATCTTCTATGATTTCTAGCTCCAAGCCAAGAAATTCTATTATTGACATTTGAAAAAATTCCTTCCACACAAATAGGTTTAGAGCCAAATAGTACAAAGCCACCTTCTGAATTAACAAACATTGTTTTGAAAAAAGATTCGAGATACTGTTTTTCTTCCTCCTGCATTTGCAGAAATAGATTTTTCCATTCAGGCAAATTTTCTTCCTTTGCTTGTATTGAAAGTGTGGCAAAGAAATTTAATAAAAATAAAAAACAGAATAATTTGTAAAAAATTTTCATAGAAAAGTTTTAATTATAGGGACTGTTATAACCAAGACAGCCACCATCTATATTGTAAGGATGACCGTTAGGACAGTAACCGTAAAGTCCCGCTCTATAGTAATAAATCCCCTGAGGAGTCTTGGTGAATGGTATTAACGTGTAGTAAATGATTACCATCACAAATTAATAGGATATTCTCTTGCGTCACTAGATCTTTTGGATTTATGTAAACTTTAATTAATTTCTTATCTGTTGTCTTTGTTTCATGTGCGTTAAGGTTATAAAAGCAAAAAGAGAATGTTAATGTAAGTGTAACACAAAGAACTGCAAAATTTTTTATTAATTTAGACAAAATTTCCTTAGTTGTATTCGTTTATTTATAATTTTTAGAGATCTGCAAATTTTTATTGAATATAGCTAGGCACTATAGATTTTTTTTTGAATAATCGGAAGAATTTTTTGTTTTAACTTGAGAAAATTTTTAAATCTAGAATTCGGTTTATCAGACGTAATACATGTCTAAAAGATTAGGTAGCACAAGATATTTCCTTTGTTTCATTAGCAAAGTTCGCCTCGACCTATTAAAATGAGATTTTTGTGCATTGGTCTTGCTACTATCGTAAACAAAACTTAAACTCATTATTAGCATTTGTTATGTAAAAAGAGGGGGCTTGGAAAAAGTAGGGCTTTGCATTCAGAATTGTGATTGTAGGGCTCATTACCATAAGATCTGCCGTAAAAAAACATTCCTAAAATTAGTAACATAAGTGCTAAGTATAAATTCCAGTATTTTTTAAGTGATTCTTTCATCAAAGCCCTCTCTATATAATTTCTCAAAAAGAATATTCATCATGCTAATTTTAAAATTTCGATTATTAAAGATTTTCAAAATGTATAAAAAATATCATTAAAAAATTTAAATTACAAAAATATTTATTTCTGAACTCAACTTCTAGGAAACATTGAGACTGTTTTTTTGATTTTATCAGACGTAAAGGTTAAATTAATTTCGCTTTATTCATAAATTAAAAAAGTTTACGAATTATAAATGTGAAAAATTGTCTAATGCTTTGAAGAGAGGGAGAAATTTACCTTATTAAGATTATCAGCAATTTTTAATGAAAGAGTTGTTTCTATTTTTTTATGTTCTAAGTCTTTTGCTATTTTAAGTAATTTATTTAATAATAATGTGTTTTTTGCCTGAGGTTGCGTCAATAAAAACTTTAAAATTTCTAAATTATTAAATTTTACTGCATTGTTAATAAGGGTAATGTATTCAAAACTATAATCTAGTACTAGCTGCTTAACAAAAGAAAGATCATTATAAACTATAGTACTTTCTAAAAACTTTTCTGTAAAATTTCTCAATTTTAAATAATCAATACAGTTAAAATAATCTTTTCTAAAAAAAATTTTAAAAAATGAATACAAAAATTTACAAGTATATGAATGAGTATTTAAAATTATTTTGTTTTCTTTAGAATGAAATTTTAATATGTTAGTTATAGTGTAGGAATAATGGAAACTATATTATCATTATCATCCGGTTTGAATGTCTCGTAAAAATAATGAAGTAGTTCCTCTAAAATCTGGCAAAAAACTTTTCTTTTTATATTGCTGGGTTGGCAAAGTAATTCCACGTGAGCAAGAATTGTTTTTTCGTTTATCCCTATGTTTTTAATAGTTTGAGTTGTATTTGGGTGTTGATAATTTTCTAATTTGTAATTGTAAATTTCTTCATAAGTTTTTCCAAAAAAAAGTCTAGATGAAGAATTTTCCATAGCTTCTTTTGCTATCTTATCTTTTATGTCTTGTTCCAAATCTTTTAATTTTAAGTTTACATTTATATATTCTGCATCGATTAAATTTTCTAAATCCGCATTCTCATCCAATGTTTCAGAATTATTTTTATTGATTGAATTGACTATTACTCTTTCATAAATACCACGAGTTTTATCTAGAAAGGCGAATATCAAATCATTTTGTTCATTCGTAGAAATTAAAAAGTTAAAAGAATATTTCCAACCTAACTTAGTGAAATTTATTGTTTCATTAAAAGGAATTAATGTTTTAAAAAATAAATGACTAAAAGCGAAATAGTCTAATCTTATATCTTTCAATAAACAATTTGCAGCTAAATAAGATTTTTTATCTAAAGCTTTAAAAAATGCTAAATTAATACAAGAAGGGTTTAAAAAAGGACATTTTAACAATTCGGTTAAATTTTCTTTTTGATTTCTTTCAGCGGATGCAATTAAAGCTAAGTCAAGAAATGCAACTTTTTTAGCGTATTTTTTTCTTATTTTTTTATCTATAGTATTCTTTGAATGCGACAAGAATTCATAATTGATGAAAACATTTTTGGTAAAATGTTTTCTTAGTTTTTCATAAAATGATGAATCTGTAAAAAGAGGTCTATCAAAAGTCTCTAAAACACTAAATAAAAAGGGATTATTATTATTAAAAACTTTTCTAGCTAAACCAAAAATTCTTTTTTCAACAAAGAAACAGTCAAACTCATCATTAGGTAAATAGGTAACAATATGTGATACAGTTTCAATAGGTAATGAATTAAAAGAAAAATGAGATGAAGTATCCATTTAAATAATAAAGTTTAGTTTTATAGAATGGAATTATATAAGTTAATCTAAATAAATTAATAGAGATTTTATCTATATAATAAAGTGTTTAATACTAAGAAATTAAAAATGTATTAAGCTTTTTTTTTATATTTTCATTAATTCAAAATCGTTTTGAAAATTGAATTCTTTTGAGGTGGGTTTACGCCATTTTTCAACAACCTCAACTATCACACAATTATCTAAAAATTCTTTGCTAAGTTTTATCTGTTTAGGATTTTCACTTACTTTAAAATTCTCAAAATTTTCTCTAATTAATGTTGCTGGAATAGCAGTTAGCTCTTTCAATGGAGCTTTTTGATTATCAATTGATAATTGACCTAATTGTATTTCTAAAGTGTGTACTAAATCAGGTTTAAAAGACATAAAATTACCCTAAAATAGGTTTTTAATTATTTTAAGTATATTTATCTATAACATTACTGTCTAAAGTTCTTAATAATCTAACAAGTTGTTCTTGAAAGCTAAATTATTTAAAACTTAAAAAGACATCTCGCTTTTGCGAGATGTCAAAGATTTAGCCAGGTCTTCTAATAGTAGTTGTTGTTGGTTGGCCTACAAAACGATTTGCTCCTGATATAACATTAGGGATAAGGGAAAAAATAGCAGTTCCGCCTGGGCCTACAAGGTTATTATAGGTTGCAACCTTAACTTCGGTTGATGTAGAGTTTATGGGTATATTTCCTATAAACGAGCCTATATTTGGTCTGTCAGCTGATGCAATTCTTAAAACAAAAAAGCTTCTTGGATCTATTGGAAGAGGAAACCTATACCTAGCCCAAATTAAACTATAAACTTGTACTTTACTATCAGCAAAAATGTTTACTTGAATGTCACCTCTAAATCCAGCAACTGGTGGTGGAACTAAACCTTGGCAATTAATGTCATTAATTGCTTCCTTACTTTTAATGTAACTAACAGAAACAGCTCCATCTTCAAAATAATTAAAATTTACGTCTGTTATGGTTTCACCAAGTTCCATTTGTTCAATAAATTTCTTTTCAAATCTATAGTCTTGAATAAAACATTGATGAACTTGTGTATAATTTTCTTCTGTTGAGAGTATTATAGCGTCAATTTCACTATTTAAAGGATTTTGGGAATAAGAATAGTGAATCAGATTTGGTGTAGCTTCTATTATGGAATGTAAAGTATCCAAGCTATCTGCCATTAAACATGAGGATGTAAATAAAATTAATGCGAGTGATTTTATAAATAATTTCATGAATTCACTAAACCTTTTTTAGTTTGATTTTTGCCAAAAAAATTATAGTTAAGCAACTAATTAGCTTTTAAAGAGATGAAAAAAAGATAACAAGTTTTTTAATCACCATAATATAAAATGTGTTATATAAATTAATATTATCAGACGTAATACTAGCATTTAGTAAACTTTCTTTAATGGTTTCTTCAGAAATAATTTTTAATCGTACTTTTTCTTCTTCCGTTAAAGTATTCCATAACCAGTTACTAAAATCGGCAGAGAAAGGAAAATCGAAATTTTTTGCATGCTTGATGCATCCATAAAAAAAATCTGCCTATATAACTCGATCTGAGATGAAAATTCTTTATTTAAGTAAGTCAATAAAGCTATTTCGGGTGGCAAATGAGTATATTGTGATACTTCTCTATCAACAATATTAAAGGCGAAGTCTAAAAAAAATTGTTTCATGGGTGGATTTTTCATTGAAGTTGCAAGAGATTGAATTGTTGCGGCTAAACGACAATAAATATCTATGTGAGGATTATTCATATCTATAACAACATGATAAAGTATGTCATGATGAAACATTTGAAAACCTGGAGAACCTTTGTTACATTCGTCTAGGTAGGGTAGGTAAAATAAAGGGGAAGGTATAGAGATTATCCTAATTCCATTGTACAAATATTAATCATCAAAAATTATCTAACTATTAAATAGTAAATTGTATAACAAAGAATAAGGCATCTCGCTTAAGCAATTCATTGTTTTAATTTTAAAAAAATTGATTTGCTTGCATTGTAAATAGTTATCAGACGTAAAAGAGTATTTTTAGAGTGAATCTGGAAATATTTAATACTTTATAAAATCTTTTAAAATATCTTCATTATCTATTTTTAAATACTTTTTTTCTTCCACAGTTAATGTGTTCCATAACCAATTTGTAAATGAATCAGGAAAGGGAGAAGTTGAATTACTACGATCTTCTGAATTGACAATTTCATTATCTGAATAGTAAAACTTCTCTTGGATTTCGCAAAAAGCATCGTAAAAAGAGCGATTAATATAGTTAAGAAAAATTTCATTTTGATTTCCTGATTGATAATATAACACTTTTCTATCCGCTAATTTCGATGCAAACAAAAGTAATGTTTTTTTGGTAAATATGTGTTTTTCTTTAATAGCAATAGATTGGATGAGTGTTGCTAGACGACATATAATATTGATGTGCGGATTATTACTATCGATTGAAATATGATAATATAGATCACGATAATACATTTGAAATCCAGCTGATCCCACAGTCAAGTCATCAGGATGAGGAATAGCAAATAGGGGAGATGGGATAGAAATAGATCTAATGCCCTTAAAAAGATAAGATTTATTTTCAGAAAAACCAAACTTATAGCAATGATCATCAGTTACATGACAGATATTTTTTGTTGCACTTCTTGAAAATTCAATAACAAATCTTGGTAATAGTAGCATTATTTCAGTTGAATTATCTAAATTTGTTTTTATTCCGGCGCAAATCTTATTTTCAAAATAAAAGCATTTCTCTTTGGTATATTCATTAGATTCAGTAATATTTTTTGAGTCTTCATTTATAGTTTTTAAAGAATAATTAAGGAAAGTTCGCTTTATTGGAGATAAGAAAGGTAGAGTATTTAAGAATTTATCACGTTCAATTTTTAGCTCACTATAAGTCTTAAGATTGGTTAAAAAAGGAGGTTTATTATTTTCTTTAAAGTTTAAAAAAACACTTTCCATATCATCAAAATCTACAAAATGAATTATCCCATCCTTTGTATACCTATCATCTATTTTGCTTAGTTTAGAAAAATTTCCTTCTATTATGTCAAAAATAAAATTGTCTTTATCTTTTCCAAGGATATTTTCGACTGCTTCATCGAAGCTAGGATTAATCTCAACTTGAAAATCGTAAAAATTCTTCGTAAAAATAGGGAAATTTCGATCAATTAATAAACTAGTCGCATTTTCTCTATTTAATGTACCGATTTTTAATGTAATCGATTTTGAATTTTTCTCTTTAAATCCATAAGCTACTAGATTAGCTATGAATAGCTCTTCTTGATCTATAGCATTTGAAAAAAAAGCGATTAAAGATAAATAGGCTAATGTATAAGGTGTATCTTCATAATTTTGAAACCAATTTTCAGTTTTAATATCGTCTAAAAAAATTTGATAATCTCTATGAAAACCATTTGAATTGATATAGGTTAGAAGTTGAAAAAAAACTTTTTTATTTTCTGGTGCATGTGCAAATAAAGAATGTTTGCAAAAACTATTAATAGAGATCATTTTGCCATTTGGCAAATTTAGTGCTTTGGAATTGTCAAAAAAAACTTTAAAAATGTTCATTAATCGAAAGTTTTGGCATGAAAATTGACCAACTAGAGAAGCAGCAAAACAAATAGATTTACTATAAGTAGATCTTAAGGCTTTATCTGAAGTTTTTAAATGATTGCTAAAATGTGTTGGTAAGAATAATTTTATTTTTTCTAAAATTTGATTTCCAAATTTATTTACAATAAATATAGAGAGGGCAACTTCAATAATTTTTATAGTTATGAAAAGAAAATTTTGTCCTTTTTTATTGGATGTACCATGTTCATCTAATCCGGAATTTTCTTGGATAAATTTCATTATTGGTTTGGATATCCAATTAAAAATAAATCTCGATAATAAACACTGCAGAGCGCATTTTGCCTTGGAAGCATCAGTTAGTTTACCGACAATAATTCCTAATGTGGTCGATACAAGGAATGGCTCAATTATTTTAAGACTAGTATTGCCAATAGTGGCTATTTTATTACTGCATTGCGTTAAAAGGTTAGATTTTTGAAAGGGAGATATTTGAGATGATGACAATTGTATACTCATTGGCAAAATTTGTTTAATTTTGATTTTTTTTAAACTTTAGTACATAAAAGTGTTTTAACCAACTAAAACATAACAATCAGGTAAAAATTCATATAAGGCTTTCATCATACAATTCTAGACTTAGAATTGTATGACAGATAAAAATACAAAAAAGACATGTCTGATCCAATTAATTGAAAAGCATGTTTATATATTAAGCTTTTTAAGTTAGGAGAGGATATTCTCTATAGTTGTATAGTTTATTGTATAAAAATAGAATCAAAGGCTGCAAAAGGTTTTAGCAAAAAAAATTATTTTAAAATCTTCTTTGAACATCTCTATTAAGTATACACATATCAATAAATAATATTTCACATGGAAAAGACATGAGCACTATAACTATTTCGCCGTTTCTAAACAGTTCGTTTTTGAAAGGAATTTCTTATATTCCGGGTATTGGGCACACTGTAAATGCCATAGTAACTAAAAAGATCGACAATTTGCAAAATGAAATTAATAATAATTTAACTCGATTTACTGTTAATAGTGATAATGATTTAAGAAATAGAGTAAATTTATTAACTATCAATAATATAAAAATGGAATACGAGATCATAGCAAAAAAATGTAATTTAGTAACAAAAATCTGCGCTATTATTTTGTTAGCGGTAGCTGTTTTTGCTACGCCAATTACTCTGGGTTTTGTACTTGGAGGGTATAAAATTGGATGGATGATTCTTGGAATAGAAGCTTCCTTAATATTAGTATCTCTAAAAATGATAGTTATATTTCTTGATGCTGTAAAGTTGAATTAATTTTAGCAAACAATATAAATATGCACATTAGGACCTGTAGTTAATAAGGTCCGATAATGTACATTATGTTGCTAAATAACCTTATATTTATATTGGTTTATATAAACAAAATTGTATTCATTTGATATTACAATTAGATTTCTAAAGATTGATTTAAATATGTACAAAGCGGAATTATTTATTCTCTTTGTAGTTGACAACTTCTATTAAGCTATTCGAATTTGAAATTTATTATTTACACTGGATCTACTCTATCAAAGGTAAGAAGTGGTTTTACTATATTAATTTGAAGGCGTAAATTTCTTGGCGACTTCAGGCAAATTTCAACAAATTTATAAGATGTCTAAATCTTTAATATATTCATGCTGGACAGCAAATGCATCGTAATACAATTTTATCTACTTTCTACATCTCCCTTTGAAATATAAGGTTCTAAGTAGATTATTATTTTAGAACCTTAACTATATTAGGAATCTTTAGCCAATGCATTTTTTATGGTAGCAATTGTTTGAGAAGTTTCTTCGATTGTTTTTTCTGTACTGATTATTTGACTTTGAATATATTCAAGAAGCTCTTTTTCATCGTCATTCAAATATTTCATTTCTTCTATTTCAACATCTTTTAGTAGTTCAAGACTATCAACGCTTAAGCTGTGCAATGTATTTTGATATTGAAGTTCTTTCGAAAGCCTTTCTTTTGTATCTTGCAAAAGTACATCTTTTTCGCTTTCTAATTGCTCTTTGTTTTGTCTTAGTGTCTTTAATTTTTTTTCAGTATCGATAATGTCTAAATTATAGTTAACAATATTTGTTTGATATTTGCCGATTAATTCCTTGTCTCCATTTTCTAAGAATAACTTCTTAATAAGACTTTTGTAATAGTTGATCTTCTCTTTACTTTCTTTTAGCCTTCCTTCTAGGATTTTAATGTTAGTCTTAAGTTGATTTATTTCTTTTGTCAATCGATCAATAGAATTAGGTACAACATTAAGTATATTTTGATAAATTTCCGAGATCTTTTTGCTTTCATTATTTTTAAAGAAGGATAAAAACCCTCCTTTCTTTTCTGTGTTATTTGCATTATATCTTTCGACCATTAATTCAGCTTTTTCTTGAATGTCTGCTAAAATAATTGGACTCTTAAAATTTTTCTTTGCAACGTTTAGCAAATTTTCAAGTGTTTTAACTACACCTTCTTTTGGCTTTTTATCAACTGCCACTACCCTATCTTGAACAACTGTATAATAAACCTTATTACTGTCATTTAATTGTATTGATGACATAACTCTCCTAAGTTAAAAAAGAAAAATTTTAATTTAACTTTGTGAAGATTATTTAAGTTTTATTTTAATTCTGCTTAAAGGAACTATATTTTTACTCTATTTAGATATAGACACTCTACGTCTGATAACTATTATTTATCTACTTAATTTATGCTAGAATTCCCACTTTTTATAGGAATTCTGGTTATAATTTATTTAAATGGCTCTATTTTTCCCCTTTTAATTAGGAATTTTGGAAAAAATAGGATTTATGTTAAGGTAAGGTTTAACATTTTGGATGCGTAAAATGAAAGATGTCTTAAAGAAAATTAAAACACCTTATGTAGACACTCAAACCTTACTTGTTCTTCTACAAGAGTATAAAAAACCTAGAGAATACATACGTCGTAAAGTTATAAATGGGGAATTAATCCGTTTGAAAAATGGCTTTTTTCTCATAAAAGATAAAATTGAAACAGAAGCTGGTACAACTATACCCTATGAACTGGTTGCCAATTTACTATATGGACCATCTTATGTAAGTCTAGAATGGGCTTTATCTTTTTATGGAATGATTCCAGAAAAGGTTTACACAATTAGCAGTATGACACTTGGTCGCAACAAATTGTTCAAAACATCTATTGGTGATTTTGCTTATCATGCCTTATCAGAAAAATGCTATGATGTTGGAATTACACAAAAAAAAAATAACGATTTTGTAGGTAGTTTTTTTATTGCAACACCTGAAAAAGCTATTATCGATACCATATCTAAAACCTGCAAAGGTTTGAATAAATACGAACTAAAAGATGAATTACTCTTTTCTAAAAGAATGGACGAAGAAGCAATTACTCAACTGGATAAAAAACTTTTAGAACAGATAGCTAAGGTTTATAAAAGTCGTTCAGTAGATAACTTTATAGAACTTGTAGGAATGATATGACTTTCCATCCAGTAGTAAAAAAAATGTTAGAAGCTCATAACGAACCAAACATTTCTGCAGTCGACAAAATTAGAGAAATTTTACAACAGACAGCTTTGCTTGGATTAGCAAGACACCATTTTTTTGAGCATGCCGTTTTTTATGGGGGCACAGCCTTAAGAATTTTATATGGACTAGATAGATATAGTGAAGATCTAGATTTTTCTCTTATAAATCCAAATAATGAATTTGATTTCTCCCCATTTATAGATGGGATGCATAAAGAATTAAAAGCCTTGGGTTTTGATTTATTAGTATCTGTTAAAAACAAAACGATAGAAACAGGTATAATATCGGCTTTTTTAAAGGCAAACACTCTTTCTTTATTACTTACCATTAAAGATAAAGCCAGTGTAAAAGGAATCAATCCAGAACAAAAAATTCAAATTAAACTCGAAATAGATACTGATCCACCAGCTGTTCATTTACCCTATGAAAGTAAATTAATTCTTAATCCTTTGCCATTTTATGTAAATACATACTCTATGAGCGATTTATTCGCTGGAAAAATGCATGCAGCTCTTTGTCGTGGCTGGAAAAATAGAGTAAAGGGAAGAGATTGGTATGATGTGATTTGGTATGTCCAAAGAAATACTCCATTAAATTTAGAGCACTTAAAAGCTCGAATGATTCAAACTCATCATCTAGATATAAAAGACAAGTTTGGAAAAGAAGAATTACTACAAAGATTACACAAAAAAATAGATGAAATAGATTGGCACTTAGCAAAAAACGACGTCTCCCCTTTTATATCTGATAAAACAAGATTGGAAATATGGAATGGAAATTTCTTTCACGATTTAGCAAATCAGATAAAAGTAAAAGGATAAACTAAAAAAGCTCATTACGTCTGATAATTTTTTAATCATTGAATCACCTTGAAATGATGATCTTTTATTGTTTGCAAGTATGTGTAAAATCTTTTTTATTCACTGCGTCGATAAACCCAAAGACCAAAAATTGGAATTTTTTCTGTAACAGGTGAAACAATCCTATAAGTTTTTATCGAAACATTTAAAAAATCTGAATAAAGTTCTGTTTCTACTATGTCAGAAAGATCCACTTCATCATCAGACGGACTTGTTTCATAATAAAAGTATAGTTCAATATTGCGATCTTTATGATCAGCAACAACGGCTCTTAAATTAGGTGTAACTGCACCCAAAAGAGCTACTTGAAGAGAACATCTTAATGCTGATACTGTTATAGTCATAAATAACCAAGGTTAGGTTTGGGACATGCAGGAACAATGTGAGCACCCTTTTTTAGAGCAACAAATATGTCTTTCAGTATAAGGAAAGCCTATTTATTTGTTACTAGCTCTAATTCATATATTTCCAAAAGACAAGTACGTCTGATAATCCTAAAATTAATTATGAGAACATCTTAAATAATTTATATTCAATTGATTGTTAAATAATACCTCATATTTTCACATTTTTTTTAACTTAACAGAAAATTAATAAGGCAGGTTTATTATTAAATAAAACCATTTATATTTATTATGAATAAAATAGATAAACCTTCGTTTTCTATTGTTCCTCTGAGTAAAGTCCCCACCTCTTATAAAATTTCTCGCTTTTTAGCAGGCCTTGTTTCTACAATTTTTTCTTTGGGTTTTGCATTATTCTCCTCTACAGTTCGTAATTGGCTTACTATTTTTAAAAATGTTAAGCCTTTAGATCTGAAAGTAGAACAAAACGCTGCGGTTAGAAAAGCTGATTCTGTTAGAAGTGAAATTCTTCCAGCCCATATAGAAGAAACTCTTGTCGAAGGATTAGAGCCTTTATCACTTCGCGCGTTATACAATTTACATGCTGGTGAATTTGGGAAAAATTCGAAATATGAAGGGGGACAATCAAAAGTTTATCTCGATTATTTGGTTAAATATTTTGCAAAACGGAAAGAAATTGGACTTCAAAGCTTTGGTTTAACAGATCAACACATCGAACTTTTGAAAAAAGCTTCTGAAATTGATGGAAGACTATTTTCTGCTGATGACGTAAATAAGTTAAAAGATTTCTTTTTGGAACAAAAACAACTTTTAATCCCTTGCGGCTGGATGGATGAAAGAGGCCATGCTATCTTCTTTGAATGTCTACAACAACCAAATGGGAAAGTACTTTTAAGAATTTATAATTATGGTGAAGGAGCTGAACAGCACGATTTTCTAGAAGTGAACTATAAAGAGAAGGCTACATTCCTACAATTTGAAGATATAGACGTTAATACACTTTTTTCAACAAAATTTTTTCAGATTCTTTATGAACTTCAACATCCCCCAAGAGAAGGTGATGGCATTCGAGATACCCACCTACCTTACAATAAAAGAGATATCTACACTTCTTTACGAGAACTTTTTCAATTAGAGCCAACACCTTTTAGTCAAGAACAAGGAGAAGATTTAAGCCTCTTATTTTCACTTGTTCAAGGAATGGGGAACTGCAGCTGGAAATCATTTGCTGGTTATTTGAAAAATAAGATGAAGGCTGAATTTTATAATTTTAAAAGCCATTTTTTACTTCAAACTCTTTATGACTTTGCTCTTTCCTTAAATCCTCCATCTAAAGAAGATTGGTATTTTGTTTCCAAAGCATTGAAACACCTGGGCAAATATGATGAAAGCCATAAATATACTTTAAGACCTTTCGAAAAGGAAATTAAAACTCTTCAGGAATGGGTAAAAAAACATGACTCATTGCGCTACCATCAAATCGTTGAAGAATCCCAAATAGCAAATCCCATTTATCCGAATTCTGAAGGAATAAGTTTGCCTCGAGCAAACGTAGTACAATTTCACGAAGTGCTTCATCAAAATGTACCTGATGTGACTTTTCCGGATAACCTTTATGACATGTCTTTTGATGCATTTCACCAAAAACTTACAGAAGTTAAAGATCAAGGGGCTAAAGAATTAGCTCATATAATGGTTTACGAATGGGTTAAAAAAATTCCAGAAAACAGCGAAGATTGTTTGAGATATTTTTTAAATGTAGATAAAGAAAAGCTAAATGATAAATCTATTCAAGCAAAAGCCCTTCAAATTATTCCAAAAATTACAGAAGTTTTAAAAATTTACACACAAGGCTTTTACTTACCTCAAAATCCTTTTTTGAAAACAATCGAAGAAATGCAAATATCCGTTAAGCTAGTAGCCTTACAAAGACATTTAATGGAACTTTCTTCTGAAAAAAGTAAAAAAAGAAGTCACTTTTTTACTAATTTTAACAATCTTTTTGATCCATCCTTACTAAGACTTATCAATCAAGATCCTTTTTACAACATTCAAACAGATCTTATGCCGAATATCAACAACGGTAAAGTTAAATGGGAAAGAGTAAACATCGATCAAATGAAGCCATATTTAGAGGAGTTTTTAAAAACCAATCCCTCTTTTAAAGATAATACTCGAGGAACATCTCCTCGTAAAATGTATGCAAAGCTTTTTGCTGAGATTCCCTCTTCTCACTGGATAGGTGCATTACGTGATGCTTATTTACTGTTATATAATGAATATTTAATCTATCAAAAATCTTTTAATAACGAATACTTTGAATGTCACTATATTTTAGAGGGGTCAGACGACCAGGTTAAGGTTAAAGCCGATTTCATTGATATGGTCGACAACGGTGAAAACGTACTGCAAACCTTTGAAAAACACCATCAAGAGGCTCACAACCTAATTCATAAAAGTAAGGGACCAGAAAAAGAAATTTTTTCTTATATTAATCACGCTAGCAATAATGAACCAGAAATCAAAACAAGCGAGGATTTAAAGAAATATCAATCTACCCAAGAATTAGCACACTTAGGTGTTGGTGAACAGGTAAAAATTCTTGATACTTTAGCCTATTTTAATGGTCATTTAGAATCGATCCAAGACATTGAGAAACAAATTTATTTGAGCTATTTGTTAATAACAAAAGAGATCGAAGAAAGCAGCCCATTAGTAAAAGCTAAACTTGCTACCTTTTTAGAAAATTCTTATCAGTTTTTTAGTAAAAACCACTTATATCAACCAGCTATTTTTTGCCTTTCCTTAGCAAAAAGGTTACATCTTGCATTGCCCGATGAGTCTTTTATGAAAGACCACGAGAATTTGTTGCGTGACATGTTAACGAGAGTGCAACATAAACCTGAAATAAAAGCTCTTATTTACTACCACTTACTTCAATACTATAATCTAGAAGAGGAATTAACAAATGATCAAACATTGGAAATGCTCAAAGCGTTAACGTATTTGCAAAATGTGCCTATATCAAACGCTTTAAATAATCCTCAATTAGATCTTCAAATAAGACGTTTAAAAATCCGATACAATTCCACCTTCTCAAATTTTTTGAGACAAGGTCAAGGTTTAAATCAAGAGGCTTTAAACGCAATTGCTAAAGATTTAATCCCCCAATTTAGTTATGAAAAATGGAAATATAATAGCAAAACACAATCTTTTTCTTCTAAAAGTGGACAATTCTCCTTGCAAACACTTCAATTTCTCCATCTGTCAAATTCTAAATATCCAATACCTTATGAAATTACTTCCCAAAAAATATTTAAAGAACTCTACACCGGTGTAGAAGAAGCTCAATGGCAAGATAACAAGTTTTTGTTTACAGACAAGCATGGAAGAAAAACAAGAGTCAGCTTTGATCCTTTAAAAGGAATTAATATTGAACAACTATTCGATAAAGAATGGTTGACTTATATCGATAGCAAAACTTTTCTAAAATCTGAAAATGTTTCCCAATATGAAACTATTTTGCCTACCTATAAAAGTGCGCTCGGAAATAGGTTTATTACAGAAAATTACTCGATTTTTTACCAACCTTCCTCTAAAAAAACATATTTCGTAGACCGAAAAAGTGGAAAAATTTTTGCTAAAACTTCACTTAATGAAAATTCATCAATAACAAATGATCGCAATTACCAGCTTACAATCCCTTTTGAACCCTTTACTTCTTTTGAAGATCCAAACTACATATTATCTTGGAAAAAAGGATCACAGTTAGAGGTAGAAATTCCTCGTTTTAATATTCTTTTTAAAAAGACTAAAAATGGCTGGGAAAGTCGTGATTATCCAGGTTTCGTTTTAGAAATTCCTTTGAAAGAACCTTTGAAAGAATTAGGTGGTTTTAAAACGTTTTTGGTTTTAAAGAACGATCAAGGGGAAAGATTTGCTATTATTCCCAAACAAAAGTTTGTTAAACTTGAAAAACCAGAATCGTTAACACCTCATTATATTTTAAATCAAGAAAACCAAAATATTGAAAATCCTCAACAGAACTATGTCCTATTCCCTATTAAAGATAATTCTATACAACTTCCCTCAAATCTTGAAGATACGCTATATCTAACCTTAATCTCTGCCATTGGACAAAACTATATTTTTGCAACTGATCTCTTAAAAAAAATCGGACAAAAATTATCTGCTTATTCTGAAAAAGAAAAAGCTATTCTTACTCAGCTTGCCAATTTAACTGATTATAATGGAGAGCAATCATCTGACAGCATTGCTATTAGAAACTACGCTTCCTTTCTGCTTTTAAAAAATGGTTTTTACTACGACAATAAAACCATTAAACCTGTTTTAAACCAAGCCTTTGAAAATTATAAATTTTACTTAAATCGTTTATCACGCCTTACTTTATTACCCCTTACAAAAGAAGAAGAAATTTTTGTTATATCAATGCTTGGCGATCTGGCCTCTCAAAAAATGCACAATCGCTTAAAAAATTTGCATGGAAAACCATCATCTGAAGGCTCAATTACACAACCTAAAAGACCTCATGTAATAGAACAATATATTGATAAAATAGAATCACCTTTTTTTAATGTTAGAAATCAAAACAGACCCCCTTTTCCTTTATCCATCACAAGACCTAATTTTTATCACCATTTTGCAACCTATTACAAAATGGCAAAAGAAGGAAACGACCACGAAAAACAATTCTTACAAGATGCCATCAAATTTAGTAAATACCAAGAACCAAGAGAAAGAAATGCAGCTATAATCTTATTTGCTGTTTTGCACGCACCGGATAAATTTCCACCTCAATTTAATCCTTATGAGATTAATTTCATTCCATCTGTATTAAACCAAACCAAAAGTCTCTTTAAATCTGAAGGTTTTCCAAAACCAGACTTTTTATCTCCTATCTCTAGCACAACTACAATTGTAAGTACAAATCCAACTAGTATTGATAAAAAAATTGAACCGATTGCTCTTAAAAAAGCAAATATTCCTACCTTAAAGCAAAAATTTCTTTCCTTTTTTAAAGAAGTAAAAACAAAACCTAAAAAAAATACTCAAAAATTTAGTGCATGGATCGATAAAGAAAAAGCTACTTTGACAAACCCTTCTGAAAAAAAAGAATGGCAAAGGTTGCAAGATGAAAAAAGTGTTCTAGAAGAAGAAACAAAACAATATACTTTATCGGTATCCAAAAGTGAATTGGAAAGGAAGCTAGCACAAGAACAAAATACCTTAAACAAAGAATTAACAGATAAAAAAAGTCATCTAGTTAATCTTTTGAATCGATTTAAACCTGGCAAATCTTATGAAAGATTGACAAAAACCTTAACCGGTAAATTTGTTGAAACCTCTTTTAACAAATTTCTTTTATACTTTGCACAAAATGATCCGTCCCTTCTTTTGAAAGATAATCCTGATTTAGACAGTCGCGATATAGCTTTTTTATTTCAAGAAACCCTTCTCTATTTAGTTAAATCCATACAATTGCAGCAAATAGAAAAAGGGTTAGAAGCATTAAAAAATAAAAAACAAAACTTAGCCGACTTTTTGTTAACTGAGCCAAACTATGAAACCCATAAAAGTCCCTCCTCGTTAGTTTTTGAATATTTCTCTAATATTTTAATACGAGAAGAGCAACAAGAAAATATACAAGCCTTTTTTAAAGATGAAGGTCAGAATCTCATTAAGCAAATGATAATGGGAGCTGGTAAAACGTCTGTTTTATTACCATTAATTTTATTAATAAAAGCAAAGAGTGGCAAGCTTAGCTGCTGTATCGTACCAGATTCCTTATTAAACGCTATTAGCACAAATACACAAAATGTTTTCAAAAATACATTTGGAAAAAACATTCAAACTCTTCAATTCGAAAGAGAAACACCATTTACATTGTCATATTTAAAAGTTTTAGAGCAACAGTTAGCTACAATTACTCAAAATAAAGAACCGATTATTTTAACAAACGGATCATTTCAAAATTTTTTCCTAAAAACATTAGAGAAAATTCATGAATTTTCTAAAACTAGTAACAAACAAACTTATGAAGAATTTTGTATTATGCGCAATATTCTACTTAAGTTTAAAAACGATGCTATAGTAAATGCTCCCCTAGCCGATGAAATCGATAAAATTTTACAAGTTTTAACGCAGAGAATTTTTAGCTTAAATCAAACTGCAGGTCTTCAAAACGACGAACGATGGCTAATTCAAACTATTTATTCTACTATCTACCAAGATGCGGAAATTAAACAAAAGTTTTTAATTGAAACAGACCCCTCTCCCAATACAAAAGCGCCAACACTTACCCTTGCCAATTATCCAGAATTTAAAACAGTTTTCATTCAAAAGTTTATTCAAAGAATGGAGAACACACCTTTAACGGATAAAAGCTCTCTCCATGAGAAAAAATTTGTTACATTTATTAAGAACTTATCACCGCTTGATAAAGCAAAACTCATTAACTATTTGGAAAGAAAAAACATACAAGAGGGGCAAGAGTATTACGATCAATTAGAAGATGATATAAAAAATATGGTCGCTTTGCTCGGTCAAGAAGCAAATGTATTTTTACGAGATACTCTTTTACGAAGTTATGATGAAAATTACGGAACAAATAAGCCCGGTTTATATGCTATTCCTTTCAAAAGCGCCGGCAATCCAACCCCTAATTCCCAATTTTCTAATGCAGCCATTACGGCAAACTACACTTTTCAAAACTACTTTAAAAAAGGGATTGCGGTTCAAGATGTTAAGGAACTTATTAGACAACTTCAACAAGAAGCTCTTTATGAAATGCAACAATCTAAAGGTGACTTAATTGAGACTAATGCTTGGCAAAAGTTTCAATTAATTACTGGCGATTTAGATCTCCCCTTATTTGATTTAACCGAACTGAATTATTCACAGATTAAACAAACAATTAACGGGAATTTTTCACAGTTAAGCGAAATTATTTCCAGCTTGATCGTTACTAAAATTGAAACATCAGATCAACTGCTAGCTTGCAATGCGATTAATTTTGTAAGTCTGTTTGGAGGAAACCTTTCTGGATTTACAGGCACTCTTTGGAATGCTAAAACAATGCATGCTGATTTAAATCCAGTGGCTACAAAAGGAACAGATACACTCACCTTAGAGACTTTATGGAGAAAGCAGCAAAAAGTTTTGGTAGCTTCTGAGCATAATAGTCAGTCATTGTTACAGCTCTTAGCAAAACAAAAAGTTGGAGCTGATATGATTATCGATGCTGGTGGTTATTGTAAAGACCAAACTAACCCAAACGCTTTTGCTAAAAAACTCACCACTCAGTTTAAGACACCAGTCGTTTACTACAATCAAAAGGGAAAAATAAAGCAAACACAAAAGGTAGATGAACAAGAAAGTTTACATTTTATCGATCAAACTCGGATCGAGGGGGCCAACCATATAAAAAAACCAATCGCTAAAGGGTTTGTAACTATTGGAAAAAATATGATTTTCCGCGATCTTTTGCAAGCTGTTGGAAGACTTAGGGGACTAAGACAAGATCAGCAAGTGCAATTTATTATTTCTAAAGAAGTAGAATCACTCATTTTACAAGAATTAAAAAAAGCTGGACCTGTTACCTTTAACGATATCATAAAATTTGTAATAGCCAATCAAAAACGACGAGAAGAAATAGAAAATACAGTAAGTTTCGAACAGCAATTAAATAATATACCCCAACAAATTTTCTTAAATATCCTTTTCGATCCTCATCTGACCGAAAACGAAACAAACGAACTTATCCGGCAATTTGGCGATTTATGGTTCAAAAATGGGCACAAAACACCACATGAGCTTTATGGCCAATTAGCTTTTACACAAGATAATAGTGAATATATAAAAATTAAAAAAAGGCAATGTCTTGGACAAATCGAAAAAATCTTTTCCTCAGAATTGTACCAAAAACTTGGCTTAGATAAAAATTTCTTCCTCCAAAAAGTTGAGGAAATAATTAAACAATTTGAAGGAGCTTTACCGCAACATTTAAGTCAAAATAGTGGTAAAAATGATGGTCTTGGTGATGAAATTGTTGAAGTGCAAACTCAAAATCAAAAAGAATCTGTTTCTGAAATGGAAAACGAAATGGCCACAGTTCACACTAACCATACCTATGCAACTTTAGATCACTCCGATTTAGTTTTAGATAAAGATGTCAAAGAATTTGACATTTCTTATATCACCAATTACAAAAGAAATGATCCGTTCCCTGTCTTTTCTTTAAGTAGCTATTTTGCTCAGTTTGAGGAATATAAGGATTGCGCTAGTTATTTTAAGGATATTGTTGTTAGCACTCATTTATTTAATTGGGAATATAAACATTTAAGAAATCTTTCTAAGGAAACCTTTCATTTTTTTGGTAAATTCAAGATTCCTACAAAGCTTGCTTTAATAGAAGAGGACAAAATAATTTTTCTTTCTAAACATGAAGCTAAAGGATACGAAAAAAATCCTAAACTCTACCATTTAGAAATGGGATTTTGTAACAAGGAAGAAGATTTATCCGATGAACAGCTTTTAACTATAGTTAAAGGAAAATTTTTAGATGGTCAATCTACCTACACTAAAAGAGAAGGTGCGTTATTAGAAAATTGGTTAAAAAGCTCTAATCCTCAAGCTCTATACAATTTTTTTGTAAATGTTATCATTAAAGATTCTCCTTTAAAAAGAGATCGTTTTAAAAATAGCATATTAGAAGGTATTTATAATACTATTTAAGAATTAGTATAAAGCTGTTTGCTTTAATTAAATAGAACCATTAAATTAGTTCTCTTTTTTATAGAATACAGCTTTTTATGATTATTCAAGTAACAAACTTTTTTCATAGTTTACTCTGTTCAACTACATCGGAAATATCTTCAATTCTACTACCAAATAAACTAGAGATCACAGAAAGCGAATTTTGCAATCACCCTTACTTTCAATATACAAAAGAAAAGAAAAATGTCTTTCAATCCATTGTATCATTATTAAAAGAGGCAAACTTTATAAACATTTACAGAAATTTTTTAGATGATATTACTAAAGATTTTTGGTTTGATTTATATGAAGGGAAGCCACAACAATTAGCTCTTTTAGCTATAATCGCTTATTTTGAAAAGCACATAGATGAAGAAGAATTGTTCATCATCCATTTAGTATCCTACGCCATTGTTGAAAAAACTCAAAAGCAGAATGTGTCAGGTATAAAGTTTGGAATTTTAACAAATCAAAACAGTTCTCATTATTTAGAAGAAAGTGGCTATCCTCTTTTTGCTATCAACAACTACCCAAAACCAATCATTAAAAATGTTTGTACTCAAGAGTCATTGGAAATCTCACAAAAAAATTTTCTTTGTTCTTTAGGCAAAATCTCATGCCTTAAACGAACATTTATTGAATATTCCATAGATGAGTTTGATTTTAAAGAACGTAAAAAAGATTACTCATTTGAGCAAAAAATATATTTTGATACGACATGGAGAATTGGTTTTAAAAATATAAATGAAAATACGGGAACCGTAGTATTGCTATCCCCCATGCTATCTATAAATATGTGTCGTTTGGCTTGTAGTGATTCAACGATAGAAGCGGAAAAACACCACTTTATGTTTGGATACACTCCAGATAATCAGTTTTTACAAGATGGAACTAGAATTATTTCTATACCTTCGGCTTTATTCGAGGTTCCTTATGTTCATGACTATAAAACAGGTTCTCCGGGATTTCAAATATATTTTCATGATGTGTGCTATCACGTAATATTAGATATGAATAATCCTCATATAAATGAGTTTATAAAGTTAGCAAAACAATTAAAACTTCTAGCAAAGGAACAAATTCCAACTCCTTTGAAAAAATTCATAGATCTAATCGCATCCCTTTTAGTTGACAGGGAAGCTATTCAATTTAGATATCATTCTACAGTTGAAGTATTCTTTACCTTTATACAGTATGCATTAAATGAAGCTTTTGAAATTGTCAACAATGAAGCGACCATAGCAGACAAATGCTTTTTAGATTCTTTTGATTTCGATAAATGGCTTGAAAAAGTTTTCATCCCTCTTATTTATAACTCACTGAAAGATTCAAAAACACTTTGCCTTTCTACAATAAAATTTGATGAATTAAAAACTATCATACTATTAAAGCATGCTAATTATTAATAAATCTGATATTTTTATTCTTTTAAATAAAAAAAATTACTAGTTTTATATGAATTTGAATAGCGATCTTTATACCAAAATAGGATCAGAATTAGATTATAGATCTTTAAAAAATCTTTATTGCACGAACCGTTTTTTCTCCTCATCTCCTTTTGAACGAAATATTCTAATAGCCAAAATAGGTAAACTTATTACAAATTTTGAATTACTAAACTGTTTAGAAGACACCCCCTTATTCGATATCACTCCTGACGTAAAACACACATTGAGCCTCTTTCCAAAAAATCTACATGAAACAAAAAGCAAAAAAGAACTTGCTATCGTTTTAAAAACCCAATTCATTTTTTTAACAAATTTGTTACACGATTCTATTTTACGAATGGATACTGAAGGTTTACTTGATGAAAATGAGACAACTTATATTGAAATGGTAAAGTTTATTGAAGAAATAAAAGTTAGTTTTGGCAAAAAAGAACAACTAACTCATAGCTGTAGCACAATTATTGAACTATTGACTACGCCTGAAGACGACATAGAAAATGGCTTACTCCTTCAATTTTTAGATTTAGAAGAAAAACTTATAGAAAAAACTCTCTGCCATTTGTATGAAACGCAAGAATCAAAAGTTTATAAGTTTAGAAATCTTTTACATTATAGTTCTTTTGTTAAGTTAACTTTTAAGCAACAACTTAAATTAATTACTATACTGTTTAAAGTTAATGAAACATTTTATGATTATTCTTTCTTAAAGCCTTTGAAACAGGCTGTATTTTATTTGCTAAAGCATAATCATTTTGATGAAGGCGCACTATTTATAAAAAAATTCAAGCAAATTGATAATGATAAGATTGTTATTTCAGACGGAATGCATGGTGCCATACACGCAAATGATTTACAAAGGCATTGGATTAATTTAATTTTAGAAGTGTCATGCAATAAAGCTCTTAATTTAGAAAAGATCGTCGAACTTTTTCACACATTTGAAACGCACCAAACTTACAACCACCCCCACTTTTTTGAAAAAGTATTATTAGCAATTAATGCTTTAAATACAGAACAAGCTTTATTAAAAGCTATTCGAGAATTTGGTGATTTACCTTCACAAACACCTAATGAAATTCCTGTATTACAATTTATCCATAATAATATCTTCTATCAAAACTATCAGTTATGCACCTGTCTTATCTTACCGGTTTACCAGTTGTTGCCAATCGAACAATACAAAAAATTTGTTATAGATAATCAATTGATTAAAAATAGTCTTGTCCATTCTATTATTTTAGAAGACTTAAGAGTGAATAAAGGTATAGAAGTAGCTATTGAAATTTATTTAGACATCTACAATTCAATTTTGATTTCTACAACTTTACCTATAGCTAATTCTGTAAATGTACTTGTAGCAAAGAGAGAAATTGCTGAAATCATTTATGAATTTATGCTAAAAAATGGATATAAAAAACATATAGATTACTTGAATTTCTTTTACGACAACTTAGCAAAGCTTGATGAAGAGGAAGCTTATTATTTTAATAAATTTGCTTTAAGTTTAGTTAAAGAGTTGAATTTGCTTTAAATCTTGTCATTTTGAAAAAAAAGATAATTATATGTCTGATAATAATAAATAGTCTTCTACCATAAACTTATTTTATAAGCAGTGATAAAAAAAATTTCATTACTATTTAGACATGTGAAATTTGAAGAATTTTTTTTCACAGATTCATATCTATATCAGAAGGCCGTTTGTGTATGATGGTTTAAGAAGTTTAAACTGAATTTAAAAATAAAAAAAGATAGAGCATTCACTTTTTAAGTCTTTTTTCTAAAAGTAACTCTATCTCTTTTAAGTTTAACTCTTTAGCTTTATCGAAAAGCTCTTTAATTTCAGAATCTAATAAAAGTCCATTTTTACAATAATTTAAGCAAAGCTCATGCAATACTTTGTTGTCATAAAGACAGGCAAAATCATAAATCTCAAAAAGACTTTCTATACAAATTCTCTTGTATAATTTTTTCACACAGAGATCATATAAATCTAATACTTCAAATCGATGGGTTAACTTTATAAATTCAATAAACTGAGATAAAGTAGGATTATTTAATACGATACTATTTTTATACATGAAGTCTATAAGTAATTTAACGTTGTTTTCGTTTTCAAAAGATAGGTCTATTCTCTGCTCTACACTTTCTTTCATATTATTCGAGAACATTTTTCTAAAAATTGGAGAACTCAGTCCCAAAACTAACTTATGTACTTTTAAAATTTCAGTTTTTAACTGAATGGTAAAATCGGTCAATTCACCTCTAATCCTCATCTCTTCAAACTGATCTCTTGTCAAAGGATTAAATCTGATATTTTTTGATCGTATCATTATATCTGTAAGGTTTATGCGCTTTTTAGGTAACTCCCAATAGAGAGTATCGTCTTCAAAGCTACTTGGTATCTCAAATCCTATTTTAAGAGCCGCTGGAAGAATTTTCATCTCTAATCCAATAAGGGTTTTAAAAAATTCTTGCGCCTTTTGATCCAAATTTTGGGAACGTATAGGTTCCACTTTATATTGATAAGTTTTGCCTTTGCTATCTGATAAGTTAGAGAGAATAGATTGTACTCTTTCAATGAACATACGTTTAAAAATAAGATCATCGCCGAAGGCTATTTTAAAACACTTGAAGTGTTCAAGTAAATCTTTATGATCAAAAGGTATGCGATGCTCAATCTTGTATAAATAAAATGGCAAAGTGTCTGTCGTCATAAATTCCAAAATCGAGATTATAAAATTTTAATCAATATAGTAATTTGAAAAATTTTAACCAATAATCCTTTTCGATACTTTAATGAATTTAATTAATAGATTACTTATCGGATTATAGCTCAAACTCAACAAAACTTTTTTATTAATATATTTATGCAAACAAATCATTTTGAAAAAACTAGTTATTATGAGAATTTTTTTTCGCAGATTTAGATAAATTATGGTTTGAAGAAGCGATAATTTCGAAAAATTTCTTGCTAAAATAAAAGAGCAAACTTGAAAAGCTTATTTTTAGTTAAGTTAATTTAAAACTTGCGAAATTTTTTATTAGCCTCAAAAGATTTAGATAAATGACCCGATTTCCTTTTTTTTGTTACAGGCGGAAACTCCACACAATAATCAAAATAAAAGTCTTTTCCTATGATCTCATCATTTTTTTGCATGCTTTTTGAAAAAAACTGTAAGGACTCATTAAGATCGATCCCTTTTATTTCTTTTAGTGCCATTAAAGTTTTTAGAGAAATAACCCTCTGCATCGCTACATCTTCCATAGAATCCACTATGTAATATACAAATTCAAGAGCCTCCTTATAACCTAACTCTTTTGCAATTGTTTCAAAAAACATTCCTATTATTCTGGCATCTAGATAATATAACTTATTATTTATTATGTAAGATGTAGCAGATTCTAAACCATCCTGATACAATACAGCTTTAGCTAAGATAACAAAATTAGTAAAGATCTGAAAGAAATGTTGCTCTCTTTGAAGAGCATCGTAATTTTCCTTATAGTAATGATAGATAGATCGATAATCATTAGGTAAATATTGTTGTAAATTTCCGAAAGCTTTAATAGCACTATTTAAACTTAATCTATCGATAAAACTTCTTATTGCTAAATAAAAGTCTTCATCAATTCTATTAAAACTCTCATAAAAATTAAGGATATCAATAAATTCGTTGTAATGAAAATTCGTTATTTTCTCAAAAAAAACTTTGTAAAAAATAGTATTGAATTTTTCATTTTCTAGATCTTTTAAGTAGTTGTATAACCACTTTATATTAGGAAAATTTTTTAAGTAATTAGTGGTTAAATCAAAAATCAATTCGTTGAACTGATTTTTAAAAAATGATGACTGATTTAATTTTATGATAACGTTTATTAGATCTTTTTTGTCATGCCTAGAATTGAAAGTTGTATACAAAGTATGTAATAATTTAAGAATCTGTAATTTTTCCTTTGCAGAAATTAAATCATTAGAGTTTTTATCACTATAAATATGCTGCATATGATAGTAGTGGAAAACAACTAGCTCTATAAATTTAAATCCTTTGTCTTCTGCGATTTTAACAAGTTGGGTTGTAATTTGCTCGATAGGTCTGCTAAAGTCTAAAAAAGGAAAATGATTTATCTTTTGATAGTAGAATCCAAAACACGGAACAATTTTATCCACTTTAAGAACTGTATTGCAATAATAAAAAAATTCTACAATGGTTGAAAATTGCCAATGCACTCGTTTAATAAGGGAAGAAAAACTTGAAGTTTCTTTAACTTGTAAAGTAAATTGATTGCATTTCTCCTTAAAACTCACCCACTCTGAATTATTTTTTATAGAATTAGGTAATTGATATAATCGATTTACAAAATCAATAACTTCTTTTTTTTGAGCGTTTTTAAATAAGTGAAAATCACACCAATTTTTACACGAAATTCTTAAAGATAACTGGTCATTATCTTGTAAAAAAGAAAAAATATGACTTTGCAAGTCATGGGGAAGAAAAGAAATATTATTCATCATCACACTATTTGAAAAAATGAAGTATAAAGTTTTTTTTTAAATATCCCATTAATTCATCATTAAGATGATATAAAGAGATTTCACGTCTGATAATAAAATAATTTCTTTAATCAAAATTCTTCCTATAAAAATTTAATTTTTCTATTCTATACTTTCAAAAATTTATAATTGGTATAAATCTCATGCAAGTTACTAACGAATTTTTCCCTTCGCATTTATTCCGCTGTACTTTTGAAGAAGGATCTCATTCACCAATCGTAGTCTCACCCCATGACAATATAGACTTGATCGACTGGGCCCAAAATAATCAAACGCTATTAGCTAAAGCTATAGATACATATGGCGCAATTGTTTTTAGTGGTTTTAATCTGATTAAAGATAACTTCTCTAAAACATTTGAAGCTATTACTGGTTTTAAACCACAAGCTTACAAAGGGGATGTACCACGAGATGAAGTTAGCTCTCGAGTTTATAAATCTACAGCTGTCGCTAACTCTCATACAATAGGACTTCATCAAGAAGTTTCTGGTGGCAATCGTGAAGATATGCCAAAGTATATTTCTTTTTTTTGTGTTTCTCCTCCAAAAAGAGGTACTGGCCAAACACTCGTGGGAAACGTTCACGATGTCACTACAAAAATTAAAACTTTGCTACCCAATTTATGGCAAAAACTTTTAGAGACTAACTTAACTTACACTTCAAGATACCTGCCAAGAACCGGTTGGCGTGCAAAATTAATTAGCTGGCTCAATCCATCCCACGCCACCATCTTGAAACGCTTTGGAACTGAAGACAAATTTGAAATAGAAGCTCAGTGTAAAAAACAAGGACTTACTTGCTCTTGGGATGGTGATTGGTTGGTTGTCACAAGAAAAGGAATTCCAGGAACTATTACTGTGAATGGGGAAACTCTTTTTTGCAACCAAATCCACCACGATAAGTTAAGTCCTAAATTATGTGGAGGATGGTTAAAATACATTCTCGCAAGAATTCTTTTGTACCCAACATTTCGCCACCTGCAGTTTGATGTGCAATTTGATGACGGACAACAAATAAGTCCAAAAGATGCTAGCGCCATTTATTCTATCCTACAAGAATCTCAAGAAGGCAGGAGTTGGAAAAAGGGTGATTTAATGATTTTGAACAATCTCACTACGATGCATGCGAAAACAAAGCATATTGGAGAAAGGGAAATTATCGTTGCTATGGGAGGTAGAATCTAAAAAAATAAAGGTAAAGCTTTTATAATTAACTATTCGTTTAACTTAAGCTTTTCGATTACAATGTAATTTTGTCTTTGAGATGTATTACATTGCTGAATGTTTTTTCTTAAGGATTAGTAAAAACGTAAAGAAATTAAACCTTTATTTCTTTTCGATAAACATCCTACCTTGGTTTACATCTACACGATATTGAAGATGAGGATGATACTTGTTAAGTTTTTCGATGATGTAATTTCGCATTGCAAATAATTCGTTTGTACCATGATTTCCAATGCCTGTAATAACAGTAAGAGCAAAAGTTTCTTGTTTTTCAAGTTTTTCAAGCATTAATCTCAAACAAATATAAGCCGTTCCATGCGATTTATCATGCAAATCTACAGTATCGCTATTTATTGCCATTTCTCCCCGATACATATTTTCTGCTTGCATGAACTTTTCTTCGGCTATGTATTTATCAAAGAACAATTTGTAAGTAATGTGATTTGGCTTTATTTTGTTTAAGAGCATCTCTTTAAGGCACTCTTCCCCTTTTTCAATTTGGTTATTTTTTAGATAAAATTTTATCAAAGTGTTATAGGTAATTTCACAATAAGCACAATTATTTTCCTGCATGAGACGTGTTATGGCTTTTACATTATTCTTGTCGTTTAGATCTACATACAAGCTAAGCAAAGTATTATAAGTAGCTTGACTTGGGCTAATTGCTTCAGCTTTCATTAAGTCCAAAACTTTTTTCACCCCTAAAACATCTTTTTTTATTACGTAAAGAAGCATCAAACTGGAGTAGGTTTTAACCGTTGGGTTAAACCCTTTTTGCTTCATTTCATCTAGAATATAAAAAGCTTGTTTTTCATTCCCTTTTTCTACGTAATATTTTAGTAAAAGAGAATATAGAATGAAATTTAGTGGAATAGCAAGATTGTAGATTTGATCGATAATTTTTTTAGCTTCTTGCAATTCCCCCATTTTGATGTGATATTTAAGATAATGACTATAAGTGATTTCATTCGGCTTAATTCCATTTTTTTGCATGGCGGATTTAATTTGTCTCACGCCCCTTATATCTTTATATTTTACAAAAATGCTTAACAACATATTATAGTAAAATATTTGAGGCTTGTAATTAGTAGAGATAAATGAAATTAGTTCAAATGCCTTTTTTGTTTCATTTATTTTAAGATAGTAGGAAAATTGTAAATGATACGATTTATCACTAAACCTTAAACCCTTATCTTTCATTTCTTGAAAGAGGGATGAGATTTTTTCTAGAGCATTGTTTTTAAGATAATAATCTAGTAAAGCATTGTACATAGTCAAAGAAACTGGAATTTTATATTTTTCCATTTCTTCTAATATGCGATTTACCCCATCCATGTCGTCTCTATCTAGACAGTAAAAGCAAGCAATAGAATAAGTATTTTCATTAAGCTCAACTTCTTCTTCTGCCATTAAAGCAAAGGTTGCTTCTATTTGTTCTTTATCGTCATTTTCAGCGTGAATTTTGAGTAAGGCATTGTAAAATGAGATCGTAGGTTTTATCCCAAGCTCGATCACTTCCTCTTTAAAGTGTAAAATGTTGTTGATATCCCTAAGATCTACATAGGTTTTCAATAATGTATGAAAAGTAATGTCGGTTGGCATAACATTTTCTTGAATCATTTCCATAAATAATTCTTTTGCTGCCTGCAAATTGCCATTTTTTACAAAGGTATCGATAACTAATGTGTAATTATAAACATTTGGCACTATCCCTTTTTGTTTGAATTCAAGGAAAAAATCGCGAATATCGGATGGTTTATCTGTATAATATTTAAGGAGAGTCGAAAAGGTAACTTGATTAGGCTTATATCCATTTTTACCCATTTCTTCTATAACATCGCGCGCTTCTTTAATATTATTTTTTGTCACATGGTAGTTGATAAGGACATTATAAGTACTTTCATCAATAACGACTTTCTTAAGTTTCATTTCCTCTAAAAGTTCAAACCCTTTTTGTGGTTTGTTTAATTTAAAGTAAAGACTGATAAGCGTATTATAAGCATAATTATTAGGCGGTAATGATAACTCTTGAAATCGACTAAATACACTTAAAGCTTTTTCTTCGTTTTTTTGTCGCGCATAATAATTTATCAAATGGACTAAAGTGAATGTATTCGGCTTAAAATTTTTTTCCAAAATGGCCAAGGTTTCAAAAGCTTCCTTTACTTTTCCAGCCTTAAAAGATGCTCCAATTTTTCGATTTAATTCTTCGAGTTTATCTTCTGGAGACAAAACATGGGGGAGCCTATATGAAAAATTTGTTTGCAAAGAACTATTTAAAGGTTCACCCATTTTAAGACTCCTATAATCTAATTTTTATTAGTCTGATAAATTTAAAGATCTTTTAAGAATTAGTCATTTTTTCATACTTTAAATCAATGATCATAAGAGAGATCAAAGTAATCATTTTCACAATTCCAAAAAGAATGCAAGAGGCTATTAAAGCAGCTTGAACGAACCCACCGCTAAAAAATGTAGCGGCAACAAACAAAGAGATCATGATAGCACAAGAAATAACAAAATTTACCCCATTAACTTTGGTATAAGATCGGATGATTTCAACCTTTTTTTGTAGAATGTGGTGTGGACCTTTGGAGTGTTTTTGGATAAGGAAAAGTTTTTCACTCAATTTAGCTTCTACAAGAACTGCAAAAAGCTCTCCGATTAAGGGTAAAGCTGTAATAGATCGAAGATATAAGTTGTTAAATGAATCAATAGTTTGAACACTTTGATTTAATTCTTCTTGCCCTTTCGTTATGTTTTGGCAATGCATTTTTTACCTATAACCTATTTTATTAATCTACAATTTGAAGTTTTTCTAGATGTAAAGTACTAAAGCCGTTTCTTAAATTTTCATCATTTTTTGGTAAAGATAGGGTAAGAGCTTTTAAGGATCGATTGGTCAAATGGTGACGAATAATTGCTTTAAACCCTTTTGAAGTAATATCTTTGCAATTACTTATATCTAATTGTTCTAATCTTGGGTTTTGATCTAATATCTTTATTAACTCATCATCATTGATAGACTGGTGGTTTAAATTTAGGACCTTAAAATTGGATAAATATTCAATTTTATTTTCTTGGATAGCGGTCTGGACCAAAATGTCTTGGCTAGTTTTATCCAAATCATCGACTTTTTCAAATTCTAAAACCGTGTCTAATAAGTGCATTAAATCAAGCTTAGCATAAGGATAGTAGGATTTTTTAGATTGCTCGTTTAAAGTTTTGATCGCTTCATTAATGATTGGTTTTACGTTACAAGGAATTCCAAAAAAGTCTTGATTCTGATAAAAGGATTCTACTTGATGAAATTCTGGTTTTTTCCCCTCAATCCAATATTCTAAAAAAGCTTTAAAGGAATTAGCAAATAGTTCAGGATTTTTTACCTGTGGCCCTACTATTTTTTTGGAATTGCTAAATCTAGATGAAAAAAATGTTTTAAAATATTCAGAAGAACTGAGTAATCGAGCTTTGTAATGTATAGGTAAAGTAACTGTAATTCCTTCCACGTTTAATGCAAAAGTAGGGATCTTATTTGATTCATCATTTGGTTGAATATTTGAATCCAGTAATGGCTTATGTTCTTGCTTGGCTTTAAAATTTAGAACTAAATACTTAAAAGTTAGAGTGGCTAATGTTCCAAAAGTCACTAGAGCGACAAGTGAGGTTAACGCAATGACTGCTACCTGTCTTCCAGTGGTTAATTTTTTAAATTCGTAATTAACATTAAATGCATTGTTTGCAACGGGATCCATAAATAGTTAAAACCGATTAATTTTTTAAAAATAATAGGCTATTAACATTAAGATTTAATAAACTTTTATTGGTGTAGTAAGTTGTATTATATTGTCTAAAGATATTGGGTTTTAAAATAAATATTTATCTTTTAGATTTGGACTTAAATTTTAAATCTTAGGAAAAAATGAATTCTGAAATCTATTCATTTCGCTTTATGACATTTAATGTATGCAATACACCTCAAATGGTAAATGATCCGGCTTATAAGGAATTACAGTTTGTAGATCGTTTAGATAAAATTACCACTATTATCAAAAAATTTTCTCCTGATGCCATTGGATTGCAAGAGATTCGGGATGTAGAGGGTGTAACGGTTATGTCCCTATTGTGGGAAAAACTTAACCCCTTAGGTTATCGAATAAAATATCAAGAGGGAAACCTTAACGAATCTGCTAGTTACAATACGATAGCTTATAAAGCTGACAAATTATGGCCCCAAGCGGTAACAACCTGGTGGAATTCAGCAACTCCGGAAAAACCAAGCTGTTCTTATGGCAATGGTTGGCCAAGAGCTGTTCTTGCCATAACATTTTATCCAGTCAAAAAATCATCTTTACAACGAAAAGGACTCAACAATGAGATGATTACGATTGAGCAATTAGTACCCGATTATTCATCTATCCCCTTTCTTTTAGTTAACTCCCATCTTGGTTTAGCAAGAGGCATATCAGATCCAAAAGAGAGGATATTTTCAAATCAAAATACAATAAAAAAAATAACAGAGTTAGTAAATAATAAACCGACTTTTGTCGTTTCTTTGGGAGATTTTAATTCTTTCCCAGAAACCCCCTATTATAAAGAGGAAATGAACGTGTATCATCTAAACGGATTTGTAGATAGCGTTACAAGTTCTCAACTTCTAAACCAAGATAATATACCGATCAGCGGCACGTTTATCGGCTATTCACCCGATGACTTTAAGTGTACGAATGAAAAATTGGGAGCCACTTTAGATCATATATGGGTTAAATCTTTTTTCCCAAATGACTTTTGGACTGCTACCATTAAAAATTGTTTTGCCATTACAGCAATCGATCATATGGTAAAGAAGGAAGAAATCAAAAAAGAATCTGATCTGCTCATAACAAAAGAAAGCTTACCACTTAGAGATCATTATCCTTCTGATCATTTACCTGTTATCCTTGATTTTGAACTTAAGCTTTTATAAGGCAATGACTTGATTAATCATATTTATACTAGTCTTTTTTTATACGTATGGTATGGATTATTTTTTCCATCAATCCAATTTCTCTATCTGTTAATTTGAAAAAATAATTTTCTTTTTTTCTGCTAAAAAGTTGGAACCAGTAGGTGATGAATTAATAATAAATTCTGAATAAATTATAAGACTCATCCATTTTATGGATTTTACTAAAAATGGTTATTATTTCAAAAAAAATTATTTTTTGCCAAATTGACTAAAAAGTAGATAACTATTAATTATTAAAAAGATAATAAATATTTATTAAATCTTGTACTTTTCAAAATAAAAGCAATATAATGTAGGTTTTTATTCTAAATTTTATTTTAAGATGAATTCTATTAGCCTAAATGGCTTTTTAATTCCAGCAAACACAGCTGCTCCCTCCCTTACTAATTTAGATGACGCAACTTCTCTCGTTACAGAAAATGATTGGAATAAACTACTATCGGCCACTTATCTAAACGAAAAAATATGTAATGATAAAGGAGAGGTTACAAACGAAAGTTTGATTCGAGATTGCAATCAATTAACGCGCAGTTTAACGATTCAGAGTGTCCAATTAATTAACGAATTACTAGACCAAGCCTTATATGACCAAGTAACACTCAGAGAATTAGCGATTTCCCTTAACTACCATTTTCAAGCCAAAGTTGATCTTTTCGGCGGCTATGCCATTTATGTGTTAGAACATAGTATTAAACATATTGTTTCACTATTGAAATTAAATGAATTAGCCTTAAATTTTCATCCTAGCTACCCATATGCAGACCAAGATGTGGCTTTTGAGTTTTCCATTTTAAATGATTCCGTTCTGCTAGAATACTTAAGACTTTGTAAAAATACAAATTACACAATTCAAAAATACGACGTTAGTTTACCAAGTTATTTTCAAGATCGCTTCTGCCAGTTATATTATTTTATTTATCAAGAGCCATTTGATCAAAATCTTTTTCACAAACAACAGGTCTCTACCTTTTTACATTTAACAATTACAGATCTGGATATCTCTTTTACTTTTCAAAAACGGAACGAATTGCTCACTATAAATAGCGTTGTGATTGACCTAATCAATTACAAATTTGTATCCAAAGTAGATAACTTTATCCAAGCCATTTTAGATATTGTATCAAAACGTTTGAGAATAATAGAAGGGTGTGAAGGTAATCCCAAGGCTTTTTGGAAGATTCTACTCAATCAAACAAGAGGATACACTAATTTAACGAGCAATGAAGTTTTCAATTTAGCATTAAAAAGTATTAGCAAAATTCTAAATTCCGAATTACCATCTCCTCTCATTAATATATTGACAGAATTTAGTGATAAGCATGCTCAAAAAGAGCAATATTTATTTTTTCCTTTAATTTTAAATTTTTATTTTTCTGTACCTCCTCAATTTAGAGTAATCTTAGAAAAGGAAAAAAAATATTTACCTGCAAGTTCCGATCAAAACAAGTTTTATAGCAGTCTCATTCAATCAAGCTCTTTAAGTTCTTATATAACAATATTACAATTCGCCACTTTCTTGGTTAGCCCTACACAAAAATCAATCGTTAAAATTACCTCTGTAAAACATTTAGAGAATGATTTTTTAAAATTAGATTATAAGCCAAACGATAATGATGTTCCCTTCACCATATATTTACCCAACCAACCCCCACAAATTTTCAAAAAATTCGAAGAATTACTAGAAATAGAAAATGAAACAACTTTGCAAACTTTGAATGCTATTCTTCCTTTGTTTATTAACGAATTTTATCCTTTAGATACTGATATAAAAGAAAAAGAAAGATTGATAAAAATTTGCTTAGATCTATTTGCAAAAGAGGATTATAAAACTTATGAACTTGGTCTTAAAATCTTAATTTTATGCCGTTGGAAAATCGTTTTTCTAAATGAAAAAATCGTAAAAAAAATCATCACCATTATTGAAAAAGCAAAAATTGGAAAATCTGTCTCTATTGAAAACATACTAGCAACAATCTCTTGTTTTGACCAAATCCCATCAGAGCATTGGTTTAAAATAGCTATACAAGAATATAGAGATGTTGAGTTAATCTTTATGGAATTTTTAAAAGAAAATTTCATTCATAACGAAATCACTTCTAAATTTTATAATTCTGTAGGGCGGGATTTAGAAATTCGTTTTATTGAATTTTTTAAATATCTGATAGAAAGAACAAATATTGGAGAAAAAAAATTTATTGAGGCAATAAATAAAGAGCATTTTTCTAATTATGTATATTTAAAAATATATGCAAACTTTACTAATCGAAGCCAAAACCTAAAAAATTATTTTGCTAATTTTTTTCATTCAAAAATTACAATAGATCAAATTGAATTTCATGACATTTTTTGTGAGATTGTCACACAATTGATACCACAAGATTTAACTCTCGCAAGAAGTCGCTGGCAATCTATCCAATTAAACAATCCAATCCTTTTTACTTCTAAATATAAGGAATGCCTTGAAGCCATTCAACAGGCCGTTATCGAGAGAATAGAGTTAGAACTTAAAGAAGAAAAATTTGAGGAAGCATCTGCAGCTTTAGAAACAACCTTTACTCAACATTTATGGGATTTTCCAATAGCATGTACAAAATTTTATGATTTATTATCAAAAATATGTGAAGGCAAACCAAGTCTTGCAGAAAACTACTTCTCCCAATTAAAAAAAATTTACAAAACGCTTAAACTTTATAATATAAGCGATAAATCCAATATAACTAATTGCTTAGAACTTCTTTTTTTAATTAACAAATTAAAAACTACTACGGACAATTACAATTATTCAAAAATAGATGAATTAATCGTAAAAGTAATTAGGTCTTATAAGCAAAATTTAGATAAACCTTTCTTAGAATCTTATCTAATAAAAAAAGCGTTATCAAAAGTTGACTTTGAAAAATTAGACCTTAAAACCATCGAAGCGATCACCTCTTTTATTTTTTATTTTAAGAAAAAACCTCAAGAAGTGATCTCATTAGCTTTAAAATTAAAACAAGGAAATACGGTTGCTGAATTTTTATTTGCGATTCTTCCATTTGTAACGGTCGATATAATCCCTCTCATTTTGAATCTCAAAATTTCAACGGAAAATGAAAAGGAATTAGCTTTGCAAATATTAGTAACCTTTCTTGAACAAGTACAAAATGAAAAAAGGGTTATTTCTGATATTGATCTGTTAAATGTTTTAAATCATTTTAAAACTTTAGAAATTTCAAGTGAAATATTAAAGAATCTTTTCTCTCAGTTATTACTCTCAGAGGATGGATCCATTTTAAAAAATGCATTTTCCTTACTGGAAGAAATTAAAACAGTCTCTTTAGAATCTAATTTAATCATTAATTCCTTGCTGAAAGTTGTAAAAATAGATCCAGTATTTACATTAAAGTATATAAGCCAAAAAGAGCTAAAGAAATTTGAATCTATTTTTATATTTATAAAACAAAACCTTCCTTTACAGGAATTTTATACTCATCTACTTGCAACAAATACAATTGTTCATTTTACAAAAATCACTCAGCCAACAATCCTGCTTGACGACATTTTTTCACTCATCGATCAAGATTTAAATTTAGCTTTGGTTTTATTAGAGAATAAAATAAATACTTTTTTAAAAAATGAACATTTATCTTTACTTGTACCTATTCTTTTAAAATTTATAACAGTTACAAAGAATACAACTGATAAGGCCTTTTCAGATTTTTTTCTTAAAAAATTTAGTGTTTTTTCTAAATTACTAAAAGATAACAAACTGTTAAAGGAATGGATTTTAATAGCAACTGTTTTTGCTAAAGAGGCTTACCCAAAAAATAAGATTACTTATTTTGAACTCTTAATTGATTGTTTATCTATTGAAAACATTTATTCCGATTCTGATTTTTTAAAATTACTGACAGAACTTTCCTCTATAATAAGTGAGGGTGTTAGTGAAAAGGAAGGGTTAACAAAACACTTAATTTTATGCTTAGAGTTATTAAACCCCCATTTAAAAACTAATTCTAAAAGTTTTAGTCCATTTTATCTTTCAATTTGTATCATGCTCCATGGGCTAAACTATACTTTTAAGGAAATTCCCGAAAAAACATTTATTAACTGTCATTTACCTATCTTATCACTAGAGTTTTTTATTCGGACAAGATCTTATAAAGTATTGACTAAGGAAAAGGTAGAATTATTAAATGATATTTTTCTTAAAATTCTACAAAAGGATATTTGTGTAGAAGCAGCTGAAAAACTTCTTTCTTTTACAGAAAATGAAACTTTTCCATTTAAAGTGATTAATCCCAAATCTCTTCTCATCTTTATAGAAATAATTAGCAAAACCGATTTAAAAATGAGTTTGAGATTTATAAATCTCACACAAAAAATAAACCTATCTTTACTGGAAAAAATCCAAGCTATTGACCTATCTAACAAAGAACTCTGTTCAATCTATTTAATTGCTGATTCTAATGGGATTTTTGATGTCAATCTTCCAACTACAATGTCATTATTAGATAAGTTTATCACTAGTGGCATGCCAATAGATATTTATCTTAAAATTCTTAACAAAGTACATTTACTCACAAAAAACTTTCCAGATAATCAAGATGTTAAAAAAAATGCTATCAAAAAATTAACCGATTTTATTTGTTCTTTTGATTATTTTAGCTTTAGTAACTACCTTGAAAATTTGCTCTTGGCTTCAGCTAATAATTATAGTTTATTTGCAAAAGAAGACATTCAGTTTGCCCTTCAAATTGAATTGAAGATTATCACCTTTTGTTTACAAATAAAAAGCCATCTTAAAATTTTTGAATATTTTAGTTGTCAACTACTGAGTAGAAATATCGGATTAAACGAGGAAAGTTTTCATTTATCTTTAGAGACCTTGATTAATTATGGACTTGAACTTCAATTAGATAAAAAATTTGAAAAAAAAGAACTTCTTTTACAGTTACTAGATTTATACGATTCTCTCGACTTTAAAACATTTACGATTGATCTATCTCTTTTAGGTTTTTATAGTGACAGACAAGTTGTGCCAAAACTCTTCAAAATTTTAGAAAAAGTTATAAAAAATTCTCATAACTTAAAGCCACTAAATACCAAAAAATTCGAAGAAGATTTATTTTTTTTCTTAACAACTTATTCCACCCAATTTATCTCTATTTATGGATCGAGCGTAGAAGCGATAGAACTTTTTGTAACTCCATTGTCTTTAGGCGTTGCACAAGATATTATTTTTGAAATAGAAAAACAAAAAAAACGCTCTTACATTGCTGACACAGCTTCCATAGATACTTTAGTTGAAAGTTATAAAAGTATATTGTCATCTTCAAAAGATTTACAGGAAGGGATAAAAAAGAGGATCTTTTACCAAGCTATTCTAGATATCTATCCTTTGTGCAATAACGAATCCATCTTTCGCAAAAAGTCTTTTGAATTAATCCATCATTTTATTCAAGAACCGATCAATATCAATGATCATTTTTTTGAAAGAATGGAGCTTGACTATAGCAAATATTTAGAAAATGATAGTCAAATTAAAATATACACCCCTTTCACTATTTCTAGACAAAAACATTCTAAGCTTTCAAAAGCTAATAAATTTATCGTTAATAATATTAGTTTCGAACTTTCCGATGCACCATCGCCTCTTTTTTATGAATATTTACAAGTTTTAGTGGATGCATTCTTACATTTGCCAAAATGTGATGACAAAACCTTTTTTTGCATAAAATGTTGTTTTCAATTGTTAGTAGATAAAAGACCTTTTTTTAAATTTGCTAATTTGCTCCTTTTATTTAGCTTATCTCACCTTTGCCTCTATCAAAATAAACCTTATTATGAATACCAAAATACTACCCATTTTTGTAAACAACTAATCTCTAACTTTAAGTTAAGCGTTACTTTACCCGACTGGTTAAAAGAAGTTTTTATTTATAGATTTGAAAAGAAGACGGTCATACTTGACAATAAAAGAGCTGACAAAATTGGTTGCGAAGCTTTAATCCACACCATACAATTAGCTTTACAAAGAACAGGAAATGAAGATTTTAGGCAAATCTTTACGATAACAATATTACGAGATCTTTTTACAAGTGATGTTAACTTAAACCATGAATTTATAAAGTATTTTTTCGTTTTAGCTTTAAGCCAGATTAGGAATTCTTTCCTAAAGTTCCAATATAATGCTGAAAAAAAAGATCAAATTCCTCTTTTGGAAGTGCCTCTTGATTTTGTTTGTAGTTTTAGTAAATCTTCTCTAGCAAAAAATTTGGTAGTGACCTATTTTGACTATTTAATAAACCTTCCATTAGATGATCTAGAAGAAGAAAACCAAATTGTCTTTTTCAAAGGCCTAAATATTTTCTTTCTCAATTATTTTGAGGTATTAACTAATCATATAGAAAATGCGATCTACGAAGAAATTATAAAAAAATTCGATCAAATTTGTCGAAAAATGGCTTTAATTGCAACTAACAAAAAGAAGATTTTAGCCATTTTATTAGTTTTAAATAATATGCTGAATAAAAGAGAGAAAAAGCACAAACTTACAAGCTTTGAAAAAGAAAGAAAAGAGTTAATATCTCTTTTTAATGAATAAAAAGGGTAGTTAATTTAACTAAAATTAAAATCCTTATAATAAAAACCTTTTCAATGTTATTATCTAAAATCCTTTATTACTAAACGATTTTTTTGATAATGAATCCTCTACACCCTTTAATTGTCTCTACGAGTAGTTTGAAACAAAGAGATCTTGAGCCTGTTTTATCAAACCAATTACAGCTCTTAGAACCCATTTTCAAAAAAATTAAAGAAACAACTTTTTTAGAAAAACCCATTTGCAACGATTTTGGGCTTGTTATCAATGAGGATTTGATTTGTAACTGCAACTATCTTGGCAATTGTCTTAGTGAAAAAAGTGTGGAGCTATTAAGAGCTTTTAAGCAAACTATCCTTTTTGAAAAAGTTACTTTAAAACAATTAATCGATACGCAACAAAAACTCTATAATACGAAAGCCTATCTTTTTGGTGGGTTTGCCATTCATGTTTTTGAACATAGCCTTGCAAATATTCTAGAAAAATTAACGTTAACTCATTTATGCGCTGATTTTAGCCCCTCTTATCGTTTTGCTGACAAAGATATCTATTTTCAATGTCCCCAACTAACCAAAGAACTTATTTTTAATTATTTACAAATTTGTAAAAATACGAATTATGAAATTAATAAGTTTGATGTAAGTCTCGCCTCTTCCTTCCATTCGATTTTTAAAAAATATTATGAAGAAATTTATCAAAAACCTCTAACGTTTCACATTTTAGAAAATCCTGAAACAAACAGTCAATATTTACACTTAAGTATTAAAGATATAGATATTTCCTATTCTTTCATAAAAAGAAATGAACTATTCACTATCAATAGTTTAGAAATAGATTTAGCTAATGATAGATTTGTTTCTTCTACCAATAATTTGATACAAAGTATTATTGATTTAATTATCAATAACTTAAGAATAGTTAACATTGAAGCTTGTAATGCCAAATCTTTCTTAAAAGTCATTTTAAATTTGACCAAAAAATTTCGCTGTCTAAATGCAAACGATATACGGGAACTTGAAGACAAATCCATCAAAAAGTTAAAAAGTTATTGCGCAACCTCTTTTTTTCCATTACTAAAAGACTTAAAAGATAAACACTCTACTGATCAGGAGTATTTTTTTCCGGCCTTTATTTGTTTATATACCACTTTATCTAACGACAATAAGTTTTTTGCGACTAACGCTTTAAAAGAATTCCCCTCAGCAGTTAATGAAAATTCCTTATATAGTAGTCTTGTTAATTTTTCAGGATCGTTTGAAAATTATTACACCCTTTTAAGTTTTACTATTCTTTTAACTACAATCTCACCTAAAGAAACAACTTTTGTAACCACGATTACCCATTTAAACCAAACCTATTTTAGAGTCGAATATAAGCCTTTTAATGACTCACAAGAAAAATCTTATTTTTTTCTACCAGGTAATAAAGAGCAAATTATTAAGGAATGGGAAGACTTATTTAAGGTGGATTTTTCAACAAATATCCTTACTACATTACAATTTCTTTTAGAATGTTTTACCTCATTGACTTCTACACTTTCTATTGATGAAAACATGAGTGAAATTGGAAAAAAAATTGAATCTTTGGGTTTTGCATTGTTTGAAAAGGATGATTATACCTCCTACTTCTTAGGTTATTATACTTTAATGATCTGTAATTCAAAAATTTCTGCATTAAATCTTAGTACTATAAATAAAATTATAACCATTTTAGCTTCTAAAACAGGGAATAACAAAAACGATCTTATACAAAAAACTCTATCTAATTGTTCTTTTTTTAAGCATATCGATAAAACTCACTGGCTAAATACGGTCTTAAATGAATATGAGGATATATATTTTGGGATTGTAGAGTATCTAAAAGAGATGGATGATTATAAAAATTTAAATATGGCCCTTAAGGAAAATATACTAGAATCATACGAACAAAAGCTGTACTCTTTTTATGTTTTCTTGATGGAAAAATGTCCAAAGAGTGTAGAAAAAAAATTTGTTTCTTTGTTGAAAGAAAATATTTCTACCCGTTTGCTTGTTGATATTTATGAGAATTTTAAAAATCCTTCTTTATCTTTAAAAACTAATTTTACGACATTTTATGTAGAAAAATTAGAGTACACATCGCCTTTTTATTCTATAAACTGCAGTATTGTGATCCAATTGATACAAGAAAATTTAAAAAAGGCAATAATCGTTTGGAAGAAAATCAAACAAAACAATGGCTTTGACTTAAGATCTTCAAGTTATGAAAACTGTTTAAGGCAGTTGCAAACGGCTTTTATAACAAAACACACCCCCCTATTTTTCCAAGAAAAATTTGCTAAATTAGACAAGACAATCACAAATACTATAAAAAATGGATTATGGGATAACATTGTAACTCAAGAATTTTATCCTTTTATCACCCAATTTATTGAAGGCAAACCTGACGAGGCTGAAAATCTTTTCAGTCACTTACAAAAAAATAGTTTTTTAAATAGCCACGCTGAAACCACCCAAAATATACCTATCCTTCTAGAACTTTTTGCCTTAGCAGAAACTAGGAAAGGGTATTTTGTAGATAAAAAAATTTCCAATTACTCCCCTATCGATACTTTACTCATCAAAGCGATAAGAAAATTCAAAAGCAATCTTGATAAACCTTTTTTTGAATCTTTCTTATTAAAAAAGCTTCTCTCTGTTATCGATTTTAAAAAAATTCATGATGACACATTAACGTTAATCACATCCTTTATATTTTATTTCAAGAAAGACCCTAAAACTATTCTTCCTTTAGTAGAGCACTTAAGAAATAATGATATTTTAGAGTTTTTAACACATGTTTTACCATTGGTAGCAATTGACATTACCCCTTTAATAAAAAAAATAGCCTTACAAGATGAAAATCAAAAAGGGAAAATGATCCCAATCCTTGAATTCTACTATGAGCAAATTGTCAAAAATTTAAGGGTAGTTAGTGATTTCGATCTATTCTTTATTATCGAGAGTTTTTTAAAAGTTTCAATTTCAAGCTCACTTATACAAACCGTACTTGAAAAACTTTTGAAATCCAAGGATAGTTCCCTTCTGAAAAAGGTATTAACGGTAATCCAACAAAAAAATATGAGCAATTCTTTTAATGAAGCTCATCTCTTAGATGCTCTTAAAGCCATTTTAGAGTATGATACTACCTTTGTCCTAGATTATTTATCAAAAATAAATTTCAAAAATTGTTTAAGTCTTTTTTTAAGTATCAAAGAAAATAACGGCGTAGAAGCTTTTTATCAAGAATTAAAAACTCATCAACTTTTTCATAAATATCTTCTATTTGATAATGACTCTGAAAGATTATTCATTGATCTAAATTGCCTAGAAAATAGCTCTATCGTTTTAGAAATCATTGAGTTAAAAATTGAGCCTCTAATTAAAGAAACCAATCTAGAATCATTGGTAAATTTTTTTATAGATTTCTATAAACAAATAGCTAATGGGAGAAATGTTTCTCTTTTAAGAAAAATTATCATTAATAAATTTAAGGTTTTGTCTAATCGCTTAAAAGAAGAAAATCTTCTTATATTATGGATACAATTAGTTGCTTTAATTGGAAATGAACTTTTTGAAAAATACTCCAGTTTTTATCAAAAAATGATTGTATCTTGCTTTGAAGATTGCTTTAACGATGATTTAATATCGTTATTTGAGACCTTGCCTTTTGGTAAAATTCAAATTCAAGAGCCTCTAGAAAGCCAAGAAGTTTTATGGAATAAAGATAATTTAATAAAAATATATTCTCAAATTTTAAGAAAAATCACACTTAAAAGTGATAAAATTTTGAAAGCTTATGTGAACGTTTGCTTACAACTGAAATTATCAGGCTATACGTTTGAGAAAGAACCAGAAAATATTTTACTTGAAAATGACGCTCCTGTCATAGCTATAATTTTCTTTGCATGCTCCACTCCTTTCAAAAATTTAAATCAAGAGAAAGCTTTATTACTTAATAATATAATGGCAAAACTCGTAGAGGATAAACAAAATTGTCTCAAAGTTTGTTCAAGCTTTTTTTCTGAAGAGACCCCTTTTTATCATCTAGGCTTTCCACTTGAAGTTATAAATAAGAATTTACTCATCCTTTTTTTAGATCATGTAGTGTCATTGAATCCTCATTTGGGACTTCAATTCATGATTACAATAAACAAAGTAAGCTTTAAAAGTTATAAAAAGCTTTTAAAAACAAATCTTTCGAATGAATCTGTATATAAAATTATAGAAATCGCTGAAAGAAACAATATATACGCCTCTAATTTCTTAGAAAATTTTTATCTCTTAAAGGAATGTGTAAGAAAAGATTATTCGTTAGCCATTTACATTAAAATTGCCAACCTATTGAGTACATTAGTCATCCTGTTAGGTAAAGATATTTTTGTCAGCATTGAGGAGGAATATAAAGAAACTATACAGGAATTATTTTCTTACATACTAGAGTTTAGTGCTTTTGAGATGCAAGCTCAACTAATGCCCATATTTGTTGTTTGGCTACAGTGCTTTAAAATTTTTGAACATACAGATGTAGAATTTGCTTACTTTAATGAATGGAAATTAACTGCTAAACTTTTAACAATTAAAAATCAAAACGATCTCTTTACAATACTTAGTAAAAAGTTAAAGAATAATTCTATACAAACCCATAGTTATTATTACATAACTTGTTTAGAAGAAATAATAAATTATGGACTTGAATTACAATTAAATAAAAATTTAAATGTAAAAAATCTGTTAATTGATTTATGTGATATTTATTTACAATGCGTGCCCCAAGAATTTGGGATAAACCTTTTAAATTGTGGCTTTTTCTGTGAGGAAGATGTTGTTGAAAAAATTTTCTTTATGCTTGAAAAATTTTTAAAAGGGACCACTTCGGAATATTTCAATTTAGAAAACAATTCTAATATTGAAAATAGTATCGCTATTTTTATTTGTACATATATTAAAAACTTTATTGCGATCTATGGGTCCGACACAAGTTTTATAAAAGTTTTTATCGAACCTTTAAGTCTAGGTTATAAAGATAAAATTTTTTATTGTTTTGAAAAAATAAAAAATAAAGAATATGTTCCCTGTCAAGAAACGGATATAGACACCTTAAAACTCTACAACAACCTTTTCTCTTCTTTAAAAGATGTGAATGAAGGTGTAAAACAAGCTATTTTTTTAAAAGCTATTTTAGATCTTCGTCTAGTATCAAAAAATAGTGATACTTTTTTAGAGAATTCCTTAAAGTTACTCTGCTCCATTTGTCATGAAGATCCAACTTTAATAGAAACATGGCTTAAAGATATCAATAGTCAATATGAAAGTTACTTAAAAAAAACGAAAGAAACTACCAAAATTTATTTTGATTATGCTGTTTCAACTGACAAACATTCAAAACTTAAACATTATGGTAATATTACACACGTTAGTATCTATAGTAAAATAGAAAAGAGAAGTAGTGCTTTTAAAATATATTTGCAAATTTTATTAGAGGCTTATCTCCATTTACCCTCTTGCAACGAAAAAGATCTCTATATCATTAAATTTCTCTTTCTTTTCTTAAAAAACAATTTTGTAAGCCATACTTTCCCTGAACTACTTTTAAAATTTAACTTATCCCATCTACCCCTTACAACAACCTATCCTTATTTTGAATATGTTGGCATTCAATCTTTTTGTAAATATTGTTTAGAAAAATTAGAAAGTGACTACCTAGTGCCTTCCTATTTTTTAAAAGCTTTGAATATTAGCTTACATCAAAAAGAGTTGAAAAACACAATAGATGAAAAACTTGGATATGAATATTATTTTTATCATGTTGAGCAAGCCTTACAATTTGCAGTAAAGCAAGATTTCAGACAGTCTGCCCTATTAGCAGTAATCAACAAATCATTTTACGAAAGCTCTACCAATCCCGAATTTCTCACGTATTTTTTTAAAAAAGCTTTGGACAACTTAACGAATCTCTTTGACAAATTTTTATTAGCAATCGATTCAAAAGAAAAAAGACTTTTATTAGAATTGCCCATTGCGACCCTTATCATCATTGAAGCTTCCACCCCTGTTAAAGATTTACTATTTTTTTATTCTGACTTTCTTTTTCAATCTTTATCTAAATGTCATAATGAAGAACAAAAAGGCACTTTATTAATAGCCTTTGCCACTACTTTTATTAATTACTTTGATCATAAAAATAAAATGAAAATCAATAAAATAACCTACAAATATATGTTTGAAAAATTTTACGCTTTAGCCATTAAAATTATGCAAGATAATATAATATTTTCTAAAAAAACTCTTTTGGCATTTGATAGATTAAACAAATTATTGAGTCAAAATGAACAAAAATTCCGTTTATCCGATTTCATGGAAAAGCGTAAAGAAATGTTTGATTTATTGGCTAAAAAAAATTAATTAAATTAAGGCTTTATTTTTTTTATTGGCCTTAGCTTTTAAATACTTGTCCATCTGTTTACCAATTGAATGGTCAACTTTGCCGATATTGATCAATACTTTTTTAGCATCTTCTAATAAATGATCCGATGATTGGTATTGATCGATGAAATGGTAAAAAATAGTTAAAAATTCTAAAATTATGTTTTTTATAGAACCAGTCAGTTGTTTATGTAAATATAATTCGATCGTATAATTGACCAATCTACTTAAGTGTCGAACAATGATCTCTTTAGTTTCTCTCTTTTGCAATTGAATGTAAAATTTTTTTAAAGCATTAAAATAAGTCATAGCAAAGAAAGTAATGGAATAATTATTTTTATATCGTTTAATGAGATTGATTGCATCATCGTAATAGTCCTTTCCAAAATTCACATCCCCTTTAAAAAACTTTTCAGTTGTTGATGTACTCATTAAATGAAAGCCTTTGGAAAAATAAAACTTTACCACATCCTCTTCGTATTTCACTTTATCACAAAATAAATGTGTGATGGTTGAAATAAAACAAATTGGACGACAGTCATTGGCAACAGAGATTTGAACTTGGTTTTTAATATTATGATAAATTAAATCAAGTGACTGATAATCCCCCCTTTTTTTAAATTGATCAAATTTTTTATCCAAAAGATCTAAAACGCCAAGCAGGTAATGATATGATAACGGGCTAATTTTACTGTGTATAAGTTGAGAAATCGCAGTTAAATAAGCTTGAGCTAAAAAGCTTTGCTTAGGATTATAATTCAAAACAGCTAAAGAGGTTGACAATGTGACTACAAAATGAAGACACTGCCTTTCATGACTAAAATTTTTGACTAAAACTTTTGTAAAATAAAAAATTAAAAAAACACTTTGAGGTGAGTGATTTTCACTTAAGTTAAAACAGCGTAAATAGGCTTCCAAAAAAGCAGTTAGATTTGAACATCCATTATAACTATTTTTAAAAAAATTATCTACATCATCACTTGATTCCGGCAAACAGGTAAGCTTTTGACCTTTTTTTATCTCTTCAAATATAGTTTCTTTTGCAAGATCTAGTGTATTTAACTTTTCCATAAAGGGGACGACTTGAGTATTAAGCTCAAGACAGATTTTTTCTTTAATTTTCTCAGAAAAATTAAACGCTGAGTTTAAAAAATCTACACCATAAACGCTAAAAAGAAGATCCGTTTTGGAAAAATCTTGTGACAAGTAGAAATTATCCGTACTTAAAAAAACAATCCCCCTTCGGAAATTTTCATAAGTTTCTGTTGTTTTTCTTAAAAGAAAACTTAAGTGTTGTGCTTGTTCTGTGCCATTATTCCAAATGATATGATTTTCAAATAAATTGACTATTTCCTCTCGATTTTTTTTTGTTATAAAACTTGTGATATAAGCTATTTTATTACACAAAATCTCAGGTTCATAATATTGGATTACTTCACTGGCGTAGTAGTAAAAAAACAAATACAATTGATTTTCAAAAGAAACTTTACGAGATTCCTCCAATATTTTTAAAGATGGAATATTTTTTTCAATAATATCCAAATAGATTTTTATAAATGATTCATCTAAGTCGATGGGGATATAGTTAAAAATTTTATGAAATTCGGTGTGTTGGAAAGTTTTGTAACACTCAAGTAATGAATAGTAAACCTTATTATCGAAATTTTTTTTTAGTTGGGATAGTTGAATAGCATATAAGATTTCTAAATGGAGTAGATTTCTAAAAACCGTGCTTGTATTTGCATTCGATATCCCTTTTGTGTAAGTACCAATATCTGAAAAAACTTTGGGTGAACCTAAAGCGTACATCATCTTTTTGGCAAACAAAAATTGAGCTAAACATTTGTTTTGCTCGTCAGTCAATAGATTCTGAGTTAACTTTAATAAATCAAACACACCCTCGTAATTAGTAAATATATCGGCTTGATAAATAATTAAGATTTTTTCTAGGAAAAAGATGATCTTTTTTTGTATTCTTTCATCTTCTAATAATTTTATATCTTTGATAGAGGCAAGAAAATCATAAAAGTTTTTTGTTAGTTTAAAAAAAGTTTGAAAACTACATTTAAGTTTTTGAATGTACTCTAAAACTTCTAATAAAACCTCTATTTTTTCAATACTTGTCTTATCTAAAGCAGGCTTAAAATAAGTAAGTAGTAAATCTTCTCTTTTTTCGATAATTTTTATAACAGAATAATATAAATTTAAATCAATTATCTTGGTTTGATCGATGAAGGTTAATACAAGTTCTGGATAATCAGTTACAATATTTTTAAAAAAATTTAATAATATTTCAGAGTCTATACCAAAACTTGGAAAAACATTTTTAAGAATAAATTCATTATTAATTAAAAATATTTGAATTACCTGTTTACACTTCAAACTATCACAATTTAACGCTTTAAGAATATCTGTTAAAATGAGTAATGAATTAGGTGAAGTTTTAAAATGAAAGCTATAAAAAAAATAGCGTACAAAAGCAATATCTACTTGTCCCTCATTTAACAGATTTTCAATAGAGCTCAGGTTTAAAAGTGTTTTTTGTTTTGAAACAGATTTTCTCAATGTATGGCACATTTCGACAAACTTTTCATGAGTGAAAATATGGCTTAAGCTTAAATCATATAAATCCCATAAATTTTTTTTATCCCAATGTAAAAATCCTTTTTTCTGTTCCTGTAAATTGATTAGTTGAGTCAACAATTCCGTTATTTGTTGATCGTTTTTAGTAGCAATAAAGCTTTTCAGTGTTTCTAAAAAAAAGGGTTGAATTGTTGCCTTTCCTTTTAAAATAGACAAATCCACTATTTTTAAGAGCATAACCCAGGGCTCATACAATTTTTTTTGAATAAGAGTAGTGGATATCTTATCAAAAAATTTTTCACACTGATCTTTAAAAAAAGAGGAAGATTTTGGTTTTTCTAAAAAAAACTGTAAAATAGGAACAAAGGTGTGGATAGAATTATCTTGGATTAATTCAGAAAATTTCTCCATTAAAATAGTTTTAACGATAGGACTTTTTTTTGGTAATAATGGAATTATATCCGCAAATGTAAAATCCTGTACTTGTTTTAAATAAAGACTTAAAAGTTCATATTTATATAAAATTTTATAAAAATTTTCTTTTTCCATTAGAGAATAAGCTTTAGTAAAAATCGGAAGAAATGATTGATTAGATTGCTTTTTTAAATGGGTAAAAACTAAATCAAATTGTTTCTCGTTTACTAAGAGCTCTAAAAACTGAAAGCTTATCTTTTCAAAATTTTCCTCATATAGTTTTGTCTCAAGGATCTCTAAAACTCTATGGGCTGTTTGATAATTTTTTGTTTCACTTAATTTTTCTAAAATTTTATGAGTAAGATCTAAATCAAAGTATTTTGGTAAAAAATACTCAAACAAAGACAGATTTATAACATCTTCTAGTTCACTAAGGTTTAAAATGGATTCAAAAAACTCTCTTAAAATAGCTTTTAGTTCAGGATAAAAACAATCTAGATCTTCTTCTTTAATTTTTATTAAAAAGTCTTTAATTTGCTTTGAGTCATCGATATAGCTAAGGCTCGCTACAAGTTTTTCTTTTTTTAGGAAAAGCGACAATAAAGGGATCAGAGTATTTTTTTCATTATGCTTCATTGCATAGATTAAAAAGGAACTGATAACACTTTGACATTCAGTGGAAATAACTCTATTCTCTCTTTTTATATTTTCTAAAACCTCTACAATAAACAGATATTCTAACAATGGTTTTTCTTTACTTTTTTTGAAGGATCTAATCGCGCTCATCAATAAAGGCTCGTCTATCGATTTAGTTAAAACAGCTAAACTAAAAAGAGAGCCATGCACTGTAAAATCTATTTTTGAAATAGATGGCGCTAATGATTTAACTAAAAATCTATAACTATCTATTTTATCTTTGTTTGTGAAAAAGTATCGATCCACAATTGTATTTATGAAATGGGCAAAAGAAGGGAAATCGAGAATTTCTTGCCAAAGGAGTAAGTGGGAATCAAAAAAATCTACAGCTTCTTTATAAAATTCAATTCTCAAATACTCATTAGCTAATACAAAAAAATGGCTTTGTAGAGTCTCTAACGCTTCATAATAATGGCGGTTATGAATAGACTTACAATTGTTTGCTAGAACCTCAAAATAGCTGTAAGATTTATCAAAATCTTGAATGGCTTCATAATTAATCGCTTGATAAGCAATATCTTCAACTCCTTGGTTTTTAGGAATGTAGTGAGTTTCGAGGAGCTGTGAAAACACAATTTTTTTTAATTTTTTTGAAGGTGAGCTTATTAAGCTAAAAATTTCAAGGATTTGTTCTAAGGAAAGGATTGAGTAATAAGAAATAAATTCTTTTTCACTATTTGAACAATTGTTTAAAGCTAAATACATTAACCAATCGAACAAAGTAGTTTCTAAGTAGGTATTTAAAGTTTTCAAAAGGTAAGTATGATTACCTAACTCAATTAATGCTTTATAATATCCAAAGTTGAAAACCGATTCAGAGATGGTGGTTATATTTTGCAAAAAGAAATGAAACCAGTGTTTGCAATCATGGGAAAATTCATGATAAAAAACTTTTTGCAAAGCTTGAGCCAAAGGTATTTTTTTATCAATGGGTAAATTTTTAAAAATGAAAGGGATAGATTCAAAGAAACGACTATCTATTTTTATTTTTTGAGTAGTATATAGGAGTAAACAAAGATATCCTCCAATGTACGACCAAGTTTCCTTTTGTAAAAGATCGATCGCGATCGGTAACAAATTCTCAATGAATGGGTTGATAGATTCAGATATTTCTGCCATTGTCAAAGGGGCTAATCGATTCAATAATGACCAAATCACTTCGCTACAATCATCTTCAAGCGTTAAGGTAAAGTCATAGCATATTTTTTTTAAGTCAAAAGGAATGAGTAAAAAATAGTTATCTTCCACTCGTAAGTAATCTTGATTTAAATGCTGAACTAAACAAACAGGATTTTTTTCGACGGGCAAACATAACGCACTGAAAGCACTAAAAGCTAATAAAGAAAAATATTTATTTAAATCTAGGTCCCAACTAAAAAGAGATTTAAAAACACAATCTGTTCCCTCTTTGTTTCCAAGGGAAGCTTTTATAATAGCAAGTTTGTCAAAAGGTATCACTTTTTCATAATAAAGATAAGAGATGAGACCCGCGGCGTAAGAAGGATCATTATCGCCATGTTTTTCCATTAATTCATTTAACATTCTTATAGCGGCTGGCCATTGGTCACCGGTAACTCTTTTTAAAGCTTTTTCTCGAATGATGGTATAATTATCCGTATCAAGTGTTCGAAAACCACCCTTGGTCTGATAATGCAAAGCTTTCCACCAGACTTTTGCGCTCGCAAATTCAGGTGAAGCTATTTTTAAATTCTTTGTCAGGATATCTGCTAACAAGTCTATTAGTTCATCTTCACTAATCTGAAAAGTCACATTTTTTCCAAGATTTAACGCAACTGAATCAATAGAAAATAGATGCTTTGCTTTTGTAAACGTGTAAGAAATGTCAAATTGGTCAATGGTTAGGTGCAAGTAGTACGCTTGTGATTCTTCGTTCGGGTAGATTTCGTAAGGGTATTGCTTTTGAAATATTGATTGATAAATTGATTTAAAAGCATTAATTACAATTGGAGTTTTTGGTAAACTAATGTCATTTTTTTTTGGTGTATATTCCGCTTTATGGCAAAGATCCAAGTAGTGATAAATCGCTTCATTTGTGATTTGAGGATACTCAATTCTTAAATCAATATCAGAAAACTTATGTTCTAATTTTATGGTTTCTAAAGGTAATTGAATCTTTAATAAATCTAAAAAGTATGGTACACATTTTGTCAATATATGTATGACAAAGCCTCCAATTAATTTAACAGCCCCATTTTTTGGCAAAAATGTTATTATGGGCAGATTTTGTAAAACAGGTTTTTTGAAAATTGGATCAAAAACTATAATGTCATTAACTATATCTTCTAAAACAAAGAAAACGGTTTTACAATGACCCTGATTTTTTTCTAAAAATTGCTTTTTACTAGCAGAAAAAATTTTTGCGATAGCGTCTAATGAAAAAAAAGAATATTTATCTTCTCCTCGATGAGACTGATTGAGAATTGAAATTTGAGAAGATTGGTGTTGATTGGAAGAGTTTACAAGAGATAACATATCATTATTATTCAAGAATTGGAAAGTCTAGTGATAATGCCAGAAAATCCATTTGATTACAAATAGTCAATTAAATAAGTAACTATCTAAAATCTAAGAATTAAAAATAACTATTTAACAGAAAACACTTATAAATTTATTCTATTAAAATAGATAAAAAATAAACATTAAATTATAAATTAAACTAAAAATAAGGGTGCCAAATAAACTGGCTCTGAATGAGCCTTCGGGTTATGTTTATTCTTAAAGTTTTCAGATTCTAAATGAAAATTGTATAAGGAAGCTACCATATCCAAACTCCAATTAACAGTGAATCCTCCGGTGACTGTTAAAGTAATAGCCCCTCTCATAACTTGAACTAATCCCGTTAACAAAGCTTCATCTAAACCTTTTCCATTTAAAATAGGATCAGCTTTTTTATAAAATTTGACATAAGTACATTTGGCGATCATGCTTAAACCACTAAAAACTCTTGTTGTAGAAGCATAAAATTGGGTGAGAGATGAATATTCTAGAGCAGTCAAAACAAAATTATGGATTTTTAAAAAAGTAATAACTTTATTTCTATCTTCTAAAGAAATAGTATAGTTCTCTTTATTGTTAAACGATTGAGAATTTATTGCTCTCATCCCATATGTATTCATAAAACCTTATGCAATTATACTGGTGAAAAGAATAGCATTATATAGAACTAAAAACTAATTATCTAGAAATTGGTCGTACCCAAGTTTTGTTAAGAGCGAATTTCTCATTTGTTGTTCAACTAACTCTACTATCTTGTTTTGCCAATCTAAGTTTGGATGATAAATAGTGTGTGGATCTCCTTTCCAGCTTAAAGCATTAATCACTTGTTGTACAATATTGCTTTTTTCATAAAGCTCACCTAATTTTTTTTCTTTTAAGTATTCTCTATTACAAGCTTCTTGATCCTTTGTCGGAAGGCAAATGTTGTATACACCCATTTCTATAGATTCAGCTGTCGTCGATCCTCCACTTTTAGAAATCATTAACCCCGGTAGAGAGGAGACGCGAGAAATAATTTTCATATAATTTGCTAGTTGGTTTTCGTCTAGTTTAGTTTCTATTTTTCCTCTAATTTGAGGATGATAATATTGTTTTACAAATTCAACAAGTGTGTTATCTAAATCATCTTTTATCTCATTTAACACTCCTACGATATAGATTGGAAAAGGGAAAGATTGACTAAAAAAGTAGATAGCTTGAATAATTTCTACCATTACTCTTTTATCTTTATTATTTACTCCTAAAATAAGCACAACTCTTTCGTTGGGCCTGACTCCCATTTGCTGCCTTAAGTTTACGATGTTTATTTGACTAACTTCCCGTTTAAACGCTTTGCGGATAGGAAATCCCGTAATGTTCATTAACCCTTTAGATAAAGAAAGGGGAAAATCTTTCATTATAGAATAACACTTAACATCTTGTACTGTAAAAGGAAGACAGTGTTTTACAAGTTTTGCATTTTCGTAATGGTAATAGTAATGATCATCACTTTTAATAGAAGAGTTTACAATTTCGTAATCTGTATGAACAACAATGGTAGGTATTCTCAAATCATAAGAGAGCTGTCTCCATACTCTATTATGATGGGCAACAGTATTAATGATTAAATCTGGATGAAGTAATTTAACCATGTCTTTAAGTTTTTTCATCTGATCACTTAGCATAAAAAAAGATAAATCATCTTCCGTTAACATTCCATCATATAAAAAAATATTATACCCTTTTTTTTCTAAAAGATCTTTCAATCCTAAAGACGCGGTTTTATGCCCACTACCACAGCTCCTCCATAAAATGAGGATATTTTTTACAAAATTTGTAGTGGATTGCATCGTTTTATTGTTATTAGTGGCAATAAATGAGATCGCTTGCTTTGCCCCCCACTCTTTTTGCAAATCTTTAAAAAAGTTTTCTAAAGCTGTATACCGAAATTGATAATTTTGTGGAGTACTAAATGAGCTTAAAATAGAATGAGGAAAAGTTTTTAGAGCTAACTGTATATGGTTAACACTTAAAGAACCAAGATAAACAGCAACAGAAACTAACCATGCTTTGAATTCTTCAAAACTTAAATGTGTAAATTCTAACTGAATCTTTGAAAAATGTTTTTTAGTTAAATTCGTGAGGACTTCAGCTTTTTCCGAATCGTCAAGCGTATACTGTAGCTCTTTTTTCAAATTTTCAAAAGGATCTAAATTATCTGCCCCTATATCTGAAAAAGAGTTAAGAAGCTGAAGGAAGTCACCTATATTACCACTTGTTAAATCTATAATATTAAAATTCATAACTCTACTAAATTGTTAAAAAAAAAACTTTAATATTTTTTTTTAAATAATTTATTAAGAATTGATTAAGGATTTATTAAAAATAATTATTTTTTTACATTTATTACATCACATTTTTTAGTTGTTTTTGTAAGGCTTAAAAGATTTTGTAGTTTTTCTTTATCAACTTGTTGCAGTTTTAATTGCAAGAGTTGGTTCATTAATTTTGATGCTTGCGTCCATAAATCTTTTGTCATTATTTTATGATGCATAAAAAAAGTGTTCATCATGTATAAATATTTTTTTATCAGATCGAAATTCAAAGTTGGTTTAGATTGCATTGGCTTAGATTGTAAATGCAAGTTAATTAAGAGTATTAAATTAATGATTACTTCTTGAATTTTAAAATTATCATGTGTTTTATCAAACACATCGACTAAAAACTTGGAATATTCGTCTGTAAAACCACAATTAGGATAAATTCCATCTAAAACTTTTTCGACAACTATCAGTTGATCAGCCTCATGCTTATTTTCAAAAGGAAATCGTTTTTCAATGTCTTCGCTAATGAGTTGCAATCCCTTAATAAAATAAAACTTTACAAATTCGGAAGGGGGATTTGTTTTCTTCGCTAAAACTTTTAACGTGGAGATAAGAAAAAAGGCCCGACTATCACGATGCAAATTGTTACCCATCATATTTTTTATAGAAAAATAGATATAGTCAAAACCTTTAAAGAGATCCTGATGATTTAAATTGGTAAAGTCAAGCCAGCGAACATAAAAGGCAGGAATCAAAAAATTAAAAGGAATATTAGAAGTTGTTCTTTTATATTCTAAGGTATGAAACATCTTGTGGCAAAAAACTGTGGTGGCAACCCCTATTTTTTGCGGCGCATTGTATATCGCACAGGAATTGCTAAGCTCGATAAGAATAGAATAATAGATATCTTTTATAGGATAGGCGAAAGTTAACAATTTGTAAAAGTAAAAGGTTGCAAATAGGATAATTTCACTATTTTGTGTATCTTTGTTAAGGTGGTGGACAAGCCCTTCTACGCAAGCTATTAAAATGTCATTTCCGTCATTATGATTATGAAAAAAGTTAATCATTATATTTGATGGCTCAGGATAACTTTCTGGAGCTGGTGGCATCAATTCTGCACCTCTATTCATCTCTGATTTAAAACTATTATGTGCTGTATAAAGCTCATTGAGTAGTATAGATTTTAAATCTAAAGGTAATGTGAAACCAATTTGAATTATTTCTACTATTTTCTCAAAAAAAATGCGAGGATCGACATCAATAACCTTTTTAAGATTAAAGGAATAGAGCATTTGTTGATAAGTAGCTCCTTTTTTTACCTCATTTAAACTATTGTTCTTCATATGAAATTGAGTTAAACACATCGTCGAGAATTTTATATTTTCTTTTAGGATGATCTCTTTTTCAAGGATGTTAATAACTCTGAAAGCAAATTCATCACCCAACGGTTTTATAAGATTATAAACTTTATCTAAACAAATTGACTTTGTATAATGCCCAATAACATCCTTGGCAAAATATTGAAAAAATAGAAAAAGATTTTTTTTCCATTTTTCAACATCTTCTTTAATAAGATGTGAAAAATCTTGGTTTAAATGCATTTCCAATAGTTCACATAAAGTTATCACCACTTCTTTAGAACAACAACTATCTATATAGTCAAATAGTTGATGAAATGATGGATGGTAACTTTTTTTATATTCATTCAAGATAAATAGAAATGACAACTCATCTTTCAATAGTTTTTTTTGATAAAGATCGAAGCCGTAGATCGTTAAGTAATGGATAATGTTTTTACTCTCATCATTAATGAGATCTATGGAATTACCTTTTAACAGTTGGGTTAAATCGGCAAAAACAACTTCTGAGTCGGGCACTTCTAACATTTTTTTAATAAATACTTGCTTTTGGTTTAAGCGTATAAAACTAGACGCTAAGGTATAAGATTGAAATTTTCGAAAAATGGAAAATGTTAATTCTCTATTACTAAATAAATCATTACTAGAAAACCCCATCCACTTATAAAAAGACCATTGAAGAAATTCTGTAAAGTTTAAGGAAGAACTTATAGGTTTGCCGATCAAATAAGCTAAGGTGTCGAAAGATACAAAAAGGATCTTTATAAATTTTTCATAAGATAAACCTTGTAGGAAAATCTTTGTAGAAAGTTTTAAAAAGTTCTCTAAATCTTCTTCACTATCTATATTTTTTAAAGCAATGATGAATAACTCGCACGATGTCTCCAAATTTAAATCATGTTTAGTAAAAATCTCTAGAAGAAATGAGATCTTTACAACTGGCTGTGTTTGATTAGCTCTAAAGATAAAGGAAAGTCCTTCTTACTAATGATTGCAATTAACGATTCCAATATAGATCTTTCAATTACTTTATATGGAAAAAATGATTGAAAAAACTCACAACTTTCTAAAAAGTTAAATGTAAAAATGGCTTTTTTAGAATCTTTTGCTAATAAAGAAAAAATGGCTTCTACGTCCGCATTTAAAGAATCACTATTATTTTTATTTATTAAATAGTAGTAGATAAGAGCTTTATCAATTTCATTGTCATAAAAAGCTTTTTTAACCATGTGAGTTAAAGAAGATGCTTGAGATGATGGCAGCATACGACAAAATGTAATCGCTATTTTTTTAAAGTACAAATCAACAAATAACTGCTCTAAAAAATATTTAGTCAAATCCAATATAGTATCTTTGTTCCATATTAGGTCGTTTTTTGAAGCATTTGATAAGTAACTCAAAATATCTTGCAACGTGGAATGATATGAATTTTTTGTTAAATAAATGATAGAGTTTTTTAAATGCCATTGAGCGACATCGATAATTTTTGGAAAGTATTCTACTGGGATAACAAGAACTATTGCAACCCACTCTTTTAATAATTCATTTGAAATTAACAATGAAGTTACTAGTGAAAAATTTTCGATTAATTTCTTTTGAACAATTTTTGATTCACAACTATTTTTTTCTATTATTAATAATGCCTTCAAAAAAACATCTATTGTGTCTTTATCTAGAAATTTTTTAAAATTTTGAAGAAAAAGAGTGGTTCCAATTTCTTCATATTCCTTTAGCAATATTACGATATCTTGTAATAATTCTTTCGCATTTATAATTGAAACGATTGTCTCTACCATTTTGTACTGCACTAAAGTACGATAAAATAGGTTTACCCCTAAAATGTGCTTTTTTTGGATAAAAAGGGCGATAAATTGATCAACCTTTGTAGCGGCTCGTATGAATTTAAAATATTCCTCGTACTCTGCTAAAAAAAGCAGAGATTGCAAATAATTGGTTTTAGCTTCTACTAACTCCAATTTCCAATATTTTTTTTCAATTAACGTTTTTATGTTTTTTAAAATGTTTATATTTTTTGAGGAAGCTAGAATACTCAACACTTTTTGAATAATATCTTCTTCCAAATCGTCTTGAAATAATTGGAAAACGTCGAATAAAATTTGGGAATCAACGGCTTGATTTGCATATGTAATTTTAGTAAAAAACTCTCGCACAATGGCTTTTATAGCAATCGTTAATTTTGGATTGTTTCGATCTAACTTTTGTATTAGTTTAAAAAGTTCAACATCAGAAGTTGTTAATAATAAACTCAATGCTTTTACTAAACTCTCCCCTTCTAAAAAAAATTCTAATAAATCTAACTTTAAATAAGGGGCAAAAATTTTAATAGAAGATGCTAAAAAAACGCTTATAGTCTCTTTTAATTCATAAGAAAGAATAGTTTTTTTAACTTTAATTTGTTCGATGACACGTTTGATTAACAAAAATTCAAGTAAGGGGCGTTCTTTATTTTTCTTAAAATTTTTTATAAGCTGAATATATTCTTTTTCATTAAATGATTTGTAAATAAAGCATAAACTAAAAATACTCCCCTGTTTTTTGACCTCTAAATGTTCCATACGCTTAGCTTTAACATCTAAAGTTTCTATGATTGATGTAATTTTTGGTAAGTCGAAGTAATAGTAACCATCAACTATTATTGCAGCTAGGTGTCCGTAAGCTCCATAAGCCATAAGTTCTTCAAACAGCCAAGCTTGTTCTTTTAATTTTTCGATCACTATCTCAAATTGTTCTTCTAAAACTAAAGAATGTAAACTGTTTAGATATTGGTTTTGAAGGTGCTCTAAAGATTCTAAATAAATCGGTGAATCTAACTCTTTTTTGATCCTTTTCCAATAAACGCATGCTTTTTCAAGCTCTTGATTTGACAAATGGACTATAGCTTTATAAAAAAGATTTTGATATGGAGTTATAGTATAAGAAGTATACTCTAGTATTTTTTTGTAGAGTTTTTTTTGTAAATTAAGGGTGGGTCTTGCCAACTTCTCATAGAAAGACAAAATCACTTCCAACGGTAAGTATTTATTTTTTAAAACTGTCATTAATTCTGACTCAAATAATTCTTGGGAAGTTTGTTGAAGCAAGATCAACCATTCGTGATAAGTAGCTTTTATGTTTTTGTTCTCTACTTTACTTTCTAAGACTTTTGTAGAAGAATAAAATAGATCCCATTCCCTTAAAGCTTTGCTAAGTCCTAAACATAAGATATCTTTGGAGTAGGAACCATTTAATAAAATGAACAACCAATCTGTTTGTATTATTCTATTTGATTCGTTTTGGAGTATTTGTATAAGTAAAAGTGCAAAAGGCTGTTTATCAGCTTTTGTAAATGTTAAAAAAAATTCGGGGATCACTTCAATGAAACGACTATCAATTTTTAGCGCTTGGGTTGAATATACAACCAAACAAAGATAAAACCCAATAGATAACAAATCCTCTTTTTCTAAAAGATCAAGGGCAAATTCAAGGATAGGAAATGCATAAGAACATTGAATTGAAGAGCTTTTAGCCTTCTCTAAAGGGACTAATCTTAGTAATAATTGCAAGGCAACTGCTGCGCAATCTTTATTTAAGGAAGGAAATAAAATCTTTTTAACTCTTGGAATAAGGATTGAAAAGCCATCTTGAATGCAAATATACTCTTCTTCTAAATGTTTAATTTGAAAACAGGGAGCTTCTTCAAAAGGGATTAATAGACCGCATGTCGCTACAAACGAAAAGATTGAAAAAAAATTTTCTATCGGTTCTTTCCAAAGCATTAACTCTTGAAAAATAGAAGGATTGCCTTTTTGTAAACCTAAAGCATTTTTTATTATATTAAGTTTATCTGTTTCGATTAAGTTAGCATAATAAAGTTGAATGAATAAGACATATCCATAGGAAAGATCTTGAGCCGCATGCTTTACGTTTAAATCTTTGATCAAATCAATAGCTGAAGGCCATTTATCATTTTCAAGTTTTGAAAATGCTTTTTTAAGTAAAACCTGATACCCCTCTTTATCTAAGGTTCTGTACCCTTTTGTTTCTAAATGCCATAGCTTCCAAACAGCCTTAGCGTTAGCTAAATGGGGTGAAACAATATATAAACTTTTTGTATAGATGTCGCAAACTGCTTTTAAAAGAATGTTTTTGGTAGTAATTAATTTAAGATCGTTTTGTTCAAGTGTAATTTGAACTCTATCTATCGAAAATAAAGGGATGCTTGATGAAAATGTATAGGAAATGTCAAAAAGACCAATCGTTACATGTAAATAATGAGCATTTGATTCTGGGTTGCCAATTATTTCATATTTGTATTTTTGCTTATATATTTTGAAGTATTGCGTTTTAAACAAACCAACAAAAGATTGTGGCAAACTAATATCGTTTTTTTTGGGGTTATAACCAACTTTATGACATGTTTCTAAGTAGTGGCAAATAGCTTCTTCTGAAACAAAAGGATACTCAAATCGCAAATCAATATCAGCGTAAGTGTGGTTAGGATTATATTGTTTAAAATCTATAGCAATCTTTAATTTATTAAAAATTTCTTTTAATGCATGCTCTAATACAAATAGGCAAAATCCTCCAATTATTTTTGTGGTTGCATTGGAAGGGATAAAGTCAAAGATATTGGATTCATTGCAAAGGGGTTTTTGTAATAAAGAAGTAATCTCTTGCCAGTTATCGACAAGCTCTACTACACTCCAAGCTACTGGATAATCCAATTCGGGATCACTTACTTCTTCATCGATGTTTAATTGATTTAATTGCTCCTTTCTTGCATCTAAAATTGAAAGAGGCTGAAAAGATGGCTCTTTAGCCCCATCAGTTAATGGAATGGTATCCATTATTTTAGTGGAGCTAATAGAGGAAGTTAAAGGTTGCATGGTGAATTATCTTGGATTTGCTTTTTAAGTCCGTAGATTCTTACACATAAAAAAATAACATGCAATAACACCTTTATTAATTTAAATTACTCTAATTATTCAAAAAGAAGTATAGTTATCCCAAAAAATTTCATGAGAGCAGATGCAGATATGGACCCCATCATCTATAAACAAATAATAAAGGAAACTTTCTCCACTTACCAAAATTCTCAACTTAAATTTTTGAAGAATGAGTATCAATCTTTAGCTGTTTCAAAAGCCTTACTCATAGCTTCGATTTTTAATAACAATAATGAAAAAAATGAGGAGACCATCGGTTTTCTACTTGATAATGTTTATACTGTAGAATCGCTCAATGAAAACTTTACCTCTTTAAAAATTACAGTTTTAGACGTAGCTGTAATGGCAAATCAACTAAATGTCGTAAAAAAGCTGTTAGCTTTAGGAGTTACAGCAGATTCAGTCGATTGTAGAAACTGCTTACCTCTTCACCACGCCGCTTATAATGGGAACCGAGCCATGGTGGAAGTCCTTCTCCCTCACACTAAAGAACAACATTTAAAAAACTTTCGTAATGGGACTTATGAGAATATTTTAACCTTTGTAAGACCTAAACCTCTTGCCAATGATACGACAATTCCACTTTTACATAAGAAAAAAGGCGTTTTACAACCCCTTACTCAAAAGGAATTTTATCAAAAAACAGATGCTCTTTTTATAACGGCGATGTTGCGTTCTAAAAGTATTTTAATGGAAGACAGGAAATCGCCTAATCAAAATTTTGGTTTAATGGAAAACCCCACATTTATAGATATATATCAACAAGGTCGAAAAGAAACTCTTCCTCCCTTGAGATTAAAAAAAATCCTTGAAGGCAGAAACGCAGGCTATGGCATTTTAACGACAACCGATTTAAAAAAGCATCGATTTGTTGGGGACTACTTGGGGGAATGGCAAAAACCCGAGGAAATTAATGCTTATACTTTTTGCGATGTCAATCCGATCAACTATTCAAATCAGTCACCTAGATTTAACGATGGTTTTCCAAATTTAGTACAAAGTAGTTTTGCTAACATTGATGGATTAAATGAAATGCAAGCTTTTTACAGGTGAAGAAATAAAAGCTGGGACTGAACTACTTTGGAATTACGGATTACATAATGTGAAATTTGGTCCTTATCTTGAGATAGAACCACAAAAAGTTAGAAACTTTTTAAAAAAGAACACCTTTGATGAATTAATGAAAGTGGTGCAACGATTTGAAACTTCTGTAATGAATCCAACTACTATGGATTTTGATTTAACCTTTACGATAAGTCAATTAATGTACGTGGTGCAAACGCCTTCTGTTTTTTTTCACCTTATTATCGATGGAACTCTAACAATTGCAGAAGCAAAAAAATATTATCAATTTAGTCTTAAATATTTTAAAGAAGGTTAGGAAGCACAACCAATTCTGTATAACATTGTCCCTTTTGCAGAAGAATGTCTTCAAATAAGAGATAACTTAAAGCAAAAATATCCAGAGCATGCAACGCTCTACCAGCAAATTTTTCCCAATTATCTAATGAACAATGGTATAGTTTTTACATTAAAAGATCTAAAAATTTTGAATACCGCTCTAATGCCAGACTTAAAAGCTAATTTATTCGACGAAAAAACCTACTTAAATTTTTTTAATAGATTTATAGCAAAAAAACACATAGTTAATAGTTAATATTCTCTAAATTTTTTTTAGATATTCGTCTATTTTAACTATCTTAAGAATGATAAAGAGAAAGGTTTTTTAAGTTCTAATTAATAAATTGTATTTTTTTTATCGTTTTAAGTTTGTTACTGATGGCATTTATTTTATTAAGAAACTCTTGTCCATTTTCAAGTGTTTTAGCTATAGCAATTAAAGACTCAACTCTTTGAATTAAACTATAATCAATACATTTGTATTGAATAATAAAATTGTCTAAGTATTGCATAGAGGGTTGAAAAAAATCGGTAATAAATGTTTTGGGTGGTCTTTGTATTTGAAATTCACATAAACTCAGCATTAAGGCTATTACCGCATTGTGATGACGGGTATCATTTTTTACATAAAATATTTTTATGAGAAATTCCATAAAATGTATGGCAAAACAGCTTTCTTTGTAGTGAATAACCAAAGCTTGCGTAATTCTTAAAATTTTGTAAAGCTTATTCCCCAACTCGTCTGCCCCAAGACGACTCATTCTAGGATTTTGGAAAAGAAAGACTAAGACAGTCGAATAATAATAATTTACTACAGACAGTGGTATTGTAAATTTTGATAACCCATTTGATAAAGTGATTAAAAAATTTATTATTCTTTCATCCATTATAACTAAATTAGGGTATTCTTTTTTTGCTAAAAAGCATAAATAGTCCAATCCTATAAGAATGGTTTTGTCATTTAAACGTTCAGTTAATCCCCGATTTAGATAATAGGCATAAGCAATATAATTTTGATCAAATCCAGTCCTGTTTTTATCATTTTCTATCATGACTTGCATTTGTGTACAAAAGAACTTAATCATTTCTAAACATGGCAATGTTGAATGATAGAACGGCCAAGAATGGCAAAACTTTAAAAGTAAATCGTAATTACTCTTGCCTTTAGGAAAGGCTTTAGTATAAAGATGGAAAAAATAAAAAAACGTAAAAATATAGACTTCATCATCGGCAGCTATTCTGTTCACATATTCTAAAAGGGCTTCTAAAAAAGAGACAAGAAAGGTGTGATCTTTTGGACTATTTTTAAAAAAGTTAACCATTTCGTCACAAGGAGTTACTGTTTCATAAAAATCGATAAACGTTTGTTGATTATTTTCTAATCCAAAGGAATCTAATGTCTTGATTTTTTGAATAGAATTAAAGAACAATTTATAAGATTTATAAATATTCTCAGACCAAGCCTCTATCGTCTTTTGTGAAAAGTGAAAGCCAATTTGTAAAATACTCAACCAGTTTACAAAATACCCCTTCTTATCTGGTGCATACACATGTTGATGCAAAGTCAAATCAAAAGTTTTTATGTTTTTTAAATGGTTTAAAGCATTATTTCTTAAGTGAAAACTGTCGATAAAAGAAGTAGAACTAATCTCATATTTTTTGGATAAAATCTCTTTTTCTATTAACGAACACATTTGATAAGAAAATTCTTCACCTAGTGGTTTTAACAAATTAAATACTTTTTCTAAACAACTTGTGTAATCATAAAATTTAATAATTTCAATACTATAGGCTTGTATAAAAATCTTAAGACTTTTCTTAAAGTATTTGACTTTCTTTTCTTCCAAATCACTCAATTTGCAACAAGGCAAATTTTTTTCTAAAATAACCCATAATTTTCTAACAATTTTTATAGGAAGTTTAAAGTCGGCAAATAAGAAAAGCTTATAAAAATATCTCCATTGATAACCTTTCAATTCATCAAGTAAAAAGTCTATTTGACTATCTTCAAATAATAAGCATTTGCGATGTAACTGTAATCCATAAAGAGTAAATGCCTCCGCTAATTCCATTTTCTCATCTACAATTACAAAGGCTTTATAGATTTGAATTAGCATAGTAAAAGCTGCTACTGAATCTTTTGTAAGTAAGATTTTTTTTATAAAAACCTTTTTATAATTATCGAAAAGTGAAGGATTATATTTTTCAAAGGAGAGGAATGTAAAGAAAAGTTTTAAGCTGTTTATATGTTCTATAACAATTTCTTCTCCTTTGAAAGTTAGCCATTTATCTAAGGTTAAGAAAAGAATCTTTTGTAAATCTTGCGTATAAGAAATTTTTTGTTTAGATAATAGTAGAGACAAATTCTCTAATAATGCCAAAATGAGAAGGATAAATTCAGTATGGCAACTAACTTTAGAGATTAATTTTTGACATAATATATGAAAGGAAGATAGGTCCTTTTCATTCGCAATATTTTTACATCCTATAGTTAAAAAATTTGTTATAAAGCCTATTCCCAATTCGCAATTTTCTAACACAATATCTACTAAACTATTTTCAATAGTTTCACTATGAACCATCAATTGAATACCAAGGGTTAAATTCTGATTCATTAATTGTTTAATAGAAAGCAGAATAGCTTCTTTATCAATCACTTTATAAGAAAAGGGAAATTGAAAAAATTGACAATTCGTATTTAAGTAGTCGAAAACAAAAAATAGTTTCTTTTCATCTTGAATAATTTTTTTGTAGATATCATTTAATATAGATTGATCAACACCTGTTAAATAACCATATATGAATGCTTTATCTTCTTCCTCACAATTCAAATAATCTGTACAAAACTTTCCGCTTAAAGAATAATTTTCTTTTAAAAGCATTTTCGCAAACGAAATAGCAATTTCTTGCATTGCCTCATGTGTAAACAAATTTTCTAAAAAGTACTCTGTTAGTTCAATAATCTTTTTTTTATGCCATAACGAAAGAAATTTAGGATGAATGAGCTTTACTTGGAGTAAATAAGTAATAACCTCAGAAAGAGAATTGTCTTTATCGTGTTCTAATAAAAAACATAAAATCTTTTTTAGTGAAGACTGAACTATCGTTACTATTTTTGGAAAAGATTCTGCTGGAATAAAACTTAAAAGTTCGCACCACTCTTTATAATTTTTTTTCTTTAATAGTGCTTCTGAAAAGAAAGAAAAATATTTAATACATTTTTGTTGGCAATTAACTAATAGCTCATTTTCTGATTTTGAAAATTCTAAAACAATTTTTAAAACTTGCTCTACTATTTCCTCTTTTAAAAAAAATGTAAAATTAGGAAAAAAGATGGTTTTAGCCACATCGAGATTTAAATCGATTAAGAGCTTAATATCATCGAGCAAATCTTTCATTTCCATTAAAGGGAGTATTTTATCTAGCAGATTTTGTTGGATGATTTTTTGGTAAAATGGGAGCGTATCAGTATGTTTATATTGTATAAATAAATCTAAATAGTTTTCTCCATGGACATTTGTTCTGATAAAATTAAAGTAAAGATCATATTCGTTTAAGTTAAGAAGACTCTTTAAATAGACATAAATGATCGACTCAAAATTAATCGTTAGACTTCTTTTGTCGTGATAAGATAAAACCTCTTTTAATATAGACAAATCATTTGAAGACGCCAATTTACGTAGGATTTTTTCAATAAGATCATTATCCAAAAATTGTTTAAATGTTTGAAAAAACTCAAATAATTTTTCATCCTCGATGCTATAAAGATCATTTGTTATTTTTGTAAAAAAAACTCTTAATGTTGCTTTATTAACCCTAAATAAGGAATCATTTTTGCCATCTATTTTTTTTATTAAATCATTGATATTTCGGTCGGTGTTTTCTAATAAATAAGTGATAGCAAAGCCAAGTGATTCATCTCCTAAAAAATATTCAAGCCATTCTGCTTTCCAAAAGGAGGCATAAGATTTAAGAGTTGTGCGAATGAAGCTATCAATAACTTTAGTAGTCTCTAAGTTAAGCTTAAATTTTTTTTCATAAACAGTTTCCAGAATTCGTAAAATTAATAAAAACTCAAGAAAAGGCTTTTCCCGATTTTTTTTAAAATCACGAATCACTTCACACAAAATACTTTCATTAAAGAAACGATTCATGACCGATAAACTAAAAACATTTCCATGCACTTTTAAATTGATCATTTCAATCGAAAAGGAATAATCATCGATAGTGTGGATAAGTTGATTTATTTTACTTAAATTGTAGTAGTACCCCCGCTCAATTATATCTGTCACAAATTCAGCTAGAGGTTTAAATGCTACCACTTCTTCAAAAAGAGTTTTATTTTGCTCTAATCGAATCCAAGCTTTTTCCCAATCTTCTTTTTGGACTAAACCTCTTAAGGAATTAAGGAAAGCTATTTGCAAATTTTCTAACGCTATCCTGCAAATAGGCGACTGTGGTTCTTTTGCTAAAAGGATAAAATAGGAATAAGCTCTTTCAAAATCGATCGAAGCAAAATAAGTGACAACTTCAAAAAAAATTGATTTGTTGGTTGAAGCGGAGACAATTTTTTGTGTAATAATCCATAAAAACAATCGATGTTGCAAATTGGCCTTTTCTTTCAAATCTTCATATATTGAAAGGCTTGTTTCAAATGAGATTGCCCTCTTTTCGAGATGTAAGCAAAACTCGCTCTCAAATACTAGTCTATCTTTACTTTCTATAAATTTTAACCAGACCCTATAGGTCTCTTCCTCATTTTCGTCGATACCATTCATCAGTTCAACATACGAGGAGTTAAAAAGATTAAAAGATAAGATAAACTTAGCAAAACCTAAACGTAAAGCTGATAATGGTAGATCACTTTTTAAAAGAGAAAAAACCCAGTGTTCTAAAGATAGTTCAGGTAAAAGCTTTATAAAAATAGCATGCAAATGATCGACGAAAACTGCTTTTTCAAGCTTGGAACTAAAAAACAAAAGTTCAGGTATAGCTTCAATAAATTCATGAGCGATAGAATCAATGCTTTTGTGATAACAAAGTAAACATAGGTAAAGGGAAACTTCTTTCCATTGGGGTTTAGTCTTTAATGTAAGCCCAAGGGATAAAAGTTTTTGGGCAACCTTTTCTCTAAAAGCATTTGCATTTGCTTTATCTAAAGGAGCTAAACGTTTTAATAAAGACAGTGTTGTGGCACCTTTTTGTCGTTCCACAAGTTCCAAAAAATTTTGGCAAATTTCTTCTAAATGATAGGGAATTAATATTGAATACTCATCTGTCACTTGTATGCTTAAACCATTTTGATGGTTTATAAGAGTGCATTTTACAAAAGGATTTTCACAAAGTAATCCACAAAGAGCGGTGAAGGAAAGAATAGTAAAAAAATCTTTTACATCTTCTTTATAAACCATTAATTCTTGAAAAATCGAATAGGAGGTGACTTTAAATCCGATAGAGTTTTTTATAATGGATAACTTTTGCAAATCGAGAAGGTTTGAGTAGTAAAGATAGGTAAAAATAGCATAGGAATAATTAATATCCTCATTAGCATGGACTTGCGATAAATTTTTTATCAAATCAATAGCGCTTACCCAGGATTCTCCCTCAAGGCGAGCTAAACTTTTTAATTTTAAACTCTTATAACCTTCCAGATCTAACGATCGATACCCTTTTGTTTGCAAATGCCACAATTTCCAGAAAGATTTTGCATTCCCATTTTGATCTGCCACAACTTTTAAGTTTTTAGTAAAAACAGCTATAGATGCATGTAAAAGCACATGCATTGTGGTTTCGACGAAAAGGGCTTTCTCTTTAACAACAAACGATACTGCATCTAAAGTAAATAAGGGTCGATTGGAAGAGAAGGTATAGGAAATGTCAAAAACATCAATAACTATGTGTAAGTAGCAATCATTTTGATAACTTATTTCAAAAGGACATTTTTGCTTGAATATTTCCAAATAGCAAGCTTTAAAATAAGGGATCATTTCTTGCGGAAGTGAAACATCTATTTTTTTGGGCTTATAGCCAACTTGATAACAAGTTTTTAAGTAATGACTAACGGCATCTTTTGATAGAGAAAAAAATTCAAAACGTAAATCAATATCTGCGTATTTGTGAGCAGGTTTAAAATCATCGATTTCTACTTCAAAAGACAATTTTTTAAAAATACCCTTTAAGCTATGTTCTAGCAAGTAAAGGCAATATCCCCCAATAACCTTTATAGAGGCATTGTTTGGAAAAAAATTAAATATTTTTTGATTAAAATAGATGTCTTTAAAGAATGTTTCTTCAATGATTTCCCCTTTTTCCAAAACTTCCGTTATGGCAAAGTATAGTGGATAATCTTCTTGAAAAGTGGTCTTTAAGCCAATTCGTAGAGCTTGGCTCATTCTTTTGTCGACAACAGAATCTGATGATAATTCAAAAAGTGTCAATGCATTTGATTCTAGATTTGGAGGAATTATTAAACATTGGGGGGTAGTGGTTAGATCTAAAGGTTCCATGCATCATAAATTTAGTAAATATTTTTCAGTTAAGTTTCAAAACCTTTATTTTTTTGGATTTCAATCTTGTAAGTGGGAAATCAAAAATTTTATTAAACTTTAAGAAACAAAAGTTTAGGTTAAATTTTGACATAAGGATTAATTGTTAGCAATTGGAACCTTAAAGACGAATAGTTAATTTAAGGCGCACTACAAAGCGCGCCTTAAATTTTTGGATTTATGTTTTTGGAAAAGTTTTTACCAATGTTTTTTGATGTTTAGCATTAGAAACTGGGGTAAATTTAATCTCCTGAATACTAGGAATGGCTTTATTGATAAGCCTTTCTAAACCTGCCGCTTGTAAAAATCTTTGTTTTTCTTCACTTTGGGGATTAAGTAGGTTTATAATTTTATTATTCTCAATTTTATCATCTTCAATTTTGTGTAACTTACGAGCAATAATAATTAAATTTTTAGCTTTTAATGAAGGGCAATCTTCTAGATTTAACTTTTGAATGTGATCTGCTTTACCTAAAATTTGTAAAACATGCCGTTCTTCAACCTTAGTTGAACTTAAATCAACTTTTTCCAAAGTTTCGCAATTTTCTAATATTTTCTTCAGACGTTTAGATTTGATATCACCATCAAAATAAATATTTAAGGTTGTTTGCTTGCAAGCTTTTAATAATTGATAAGCTGGGTGATTTTCTTTTAAGTCTTCTTTCAAAAGAACTTCATTAATGACGACTTTTCCAACCTCTTGCATAAACTTACGTTCAGCTGTAGTCAAGACATCTTTACTGCCCATCTGCTGTATTTGCTGAGTCAATTGCTTATATTCTTCATCACTTAAAGCTTTTGATCCTTCTTTTTCAAGTTTTATTGCGATTTTATCAAGAAGGGGTAAATCTTTTAAGTACGCTTCCTTAATTTTCTCATTCAGCTCTGGGGAGAGTTCTTTGCCTTTTAGATCAGTAGACAGGATAATGTTTTGGGCTAGTTGAAAAGAAATCGGTGTTTTATTCGTTTCTAAAGGCTGATGGGTGGTGCTAAGATTAGTAACGCTATCATTTCTTGAAATTGAATTCATAAAACCTCGTTTATAGTTTTATTAATAATGTCATAGAAAAATTAAGATTTTATAAAATTATTTATACATTCTAATGAAATAAAGCTGTTTATTCTTTTCAAGTTTTATTGATATTGTTATTATTCTCAAAATAAAATTGTATTTAGTCAGTAAGAATTATTTAACTATTTTTCAAAAATATTTTATTGCTGGAATTATGTATTCATTTCAAACTATTCCTTTTGATATTACAGGCGAAATAGTTTCCTATTTAAACGTTAAGGATTTTACCTCTATTACCAGATCCACATCTAAAATTTTTACAATTCATAAAATAAAATCTAGAGCGCTTTTCTTAAAAATAGAAGAATTAATAGAAAGACTCATGCAAAAGGAAGCCTTGTTTTCATCTCTATTTAATAATTGGAACGAGTCTAAAAAAACTTTAGTGAATTTTCCTCATAGAATAAACGGCACAATAGACAATAAAACTTTACGTTCAGAACTTTATTCTCAGGCAAGATCTATTGAATTATTCATGGCTAAAACTATTTTTACTTTTTTCCAAAAAGGGCATACGTTCTCTGATAGTGATGAACTACAAAATATGAGTAGTTATTTCTCTAAATCGATCCCCTTTTTTTATCGTTTAGAAATTATCACGGATTTTATTCGTTATTTACACTGTCTTAAGCAAACAGATATTTTATGTTTACAACCTGAGATTTTAAAAAAAGTATCTGATGATATTGTTTTAATGCCGCCGTCGACTGTTCCCTTAATTGATCTATTTCAGAATAAAACTTTTTGTAAAGCTTTGTTCCCGCTTCTTACAACCTACTTTTCTGATTTAAACGAGGATGATAAGTTAATTTTTACCAAAAGTTTATATCGTCTCTACAAGGACCATTCTTACGAACAGACACAACCTAATCATTTTTTGGATTTCCTCCAATATTTCCAAGGTTTTGCAAGTGACTACGCCAATAAAAATAACTTCTCAAAATTAAAAGAACTCTTAAAAAACAAAACCGTTCCCTTAAAAAACAAGCATTTGCTTGCCTTAGAATATTCACCTTAAATTTTGATATGAGGATACTATGAATTCTATCAACGAATTGCCAAATGAAATTGTCGCAAATGTATTTTTTTATTTAGAACCGAAAGATTTTACTACTGCAACTACCCTAGTATCCAAAAAATTTTCTGATTTTTCTATCGTTAAAACGGCAACCCTTTTTAAAGTTCAAGAAATTATTAAATACTTTTATGAACAGGAATTTCTTTTAGCTAGTAATGAAAAAAATTGGAAAGAATTTACCATTTCTCTAATGCAAGTTCCTTTGAGATTAAATGGTTCCAAAGAACAATTCAGAAATGAACTTCATTCTTTAACGATTCTTATTCAGACTTTCGTTAACAAATTAGCTTTTCAGTTTTTAAGAGAAGAACCAACTAAATTGATTGAATTACAACATTTTACCAATTCTTTGCCAAACTCTTTAGCGATATTTTTAAGAGTTAAACAAAATGTTGACCTAATTTGCTATCTTCATGAATTAAAACAAAGCGACCCCCAAAAACAACTTGATTTTGAACCTTTAATTTCTAAATTAAGATACCTTCCCGTTAGTAAAACCCCACTTGTTTTAGATTTCTTACGAACAAAAAATATAAAAAAGCTAGCTCCTCCATTTATCAATTATTATTTAACTTTAAAAAAGCAAGATAAGCTAATTTTTACTCAAAGTTTATTTGACGCCTATAATAATATTCTAGACAATCCTGAGGATTACTTTTTTGACAGTATAGGAGATATTCAGGATGCTATATTAATTGATGCGATAAAAAACAATTTACTAGATATAGCAAAGATAGTGTTTGAAAATTACGTTGAACCAGAAGACGACGAAGAAGCCACAATCCCCCTAGATATCTATGCCTTTCAAATCGTCATAGAAGATATCATCAAAAAGGATCAACTTCAATTCTTACCAAGTATAGGTGAATTTTACTCTACCTTCGACACTAAAGTTGCCAATCAACTTTTGCCAATTATTGAAACTTATACCAACAATGTAATTTACTTAAATAGACTTGAAGAGTTACCTTCGCTCGTAAATGATCTTAAACGCAAATGTAAAACTGTTGACAGCTACCTGTATTTTGCAAAATTTCATGACAAAGATTTTTCCGTAAAATATATTGCGTATAGTCTTTTCTTATGCATTATTGCTAAAAAAGGAACATTAGAACAATTAACCCAATTTATTTTAAAGCATCAATTTCTTCCCGATTATGTTATAAGGCATGTATTTCAAAATTTAGGGAATAACTCTATTTTTGATTCTTCCGATTATAGGACTCAGTTAAAGAATTTAAGTAGTGATCTATTGAAGAAAAAAATATTTCTTTTTTGTGAAACATCAAAAAATATTGATCGTTTATTATTATTTGAAACCTTGAAAAATCAAAATGAAGGTATTATAAAAAAAATAGAAATTCAAAAGATACTAGATATCCTTCCTCTTTTGCCTCCAAATTTTGTACTCTTAATCCTTAACAAGCTACGTAATTGGGACTTTATTGGTCGCGAATTTATATATCCTGCTATAAATTACTATTCTCAATTAAACCCATCTGATAAATTTGTTTTTACGAAAAAACTTTTCGAGCTCTATCACCAGAATCTAAAAGTCCAAGAGCCTGATAACTTGAAAGTCTTTATTTCCTACATTCAAGATACAATGTTAAAAGATGCCATTATAAATAACTTATGTGATGTAGCAAAAATTGTTTTTCAGAATTATATAAATGATGAGAAATCATCGACTGTTTCCGTTGAGCTTTATGCTTTTGAAATGGTTATTAAAAGCATTATCAAAGAAAATCAATTCCATCTTTTGCCGAATGTGCATAAATTTTATTTAGAATTTGAGCCTGAACTTGCCTCGCAGCTTTTATTGCTGATACACGCTATAAAGAATGATGAGATCAATGCTAATTTTTTGTCGAACTTACCCTCGCTAAAAACGTTTGTTAAAAATCAAGATCTAACATTAGAAGATTATTTTGAAAAAGCAGCGTTTGAAGACGTAAATTTTAGAAAACAATATTTCCTCTATGCACTTTACCTTTCTTTGTTGTTGAAAAAAGGAACTGTTGAAGAATTAAAAAATTTTATTATCCATAATCTATTTTATCCCGAATTTGTTTTGCCTTTATTATTCAAACGATTAATCAATAATTTGACTCACGAAGAAATTTTTGAATTTATCAAATTGATTACAGCTTCCGTACCCTTAAGAAATCTTTATTCATTTTGTAGAACTTTAATGAAATCCTTAAAGAAATGCAATTATGTAACGGGTGATATATATAATTTTTTCTTAGAAGCTTTAAAAGATGCCGAAAATCAACTAGAGGAAACTAATTTAGTAAAAAGTTTTAAACAGCAGAGTTCTTTGGAGCTCAACAACTATTTGTAAAGAGTTAATAAGGCTTGGGCACTCTTGGTATAAAGCCAGGAATTCGATTAAATTTAATTAGTGAAAATTTTTCATCTTCAGGATCTGGTACTGCATAAGGAATTTTAAGTGTATCTCCAAAATCATATACAAAAGATTGAGGGTCAGGAATGCGCCAATCTGTATAAGTTAATGTAACCCCTTTATTTATAACCCCTTTTAAACTAAAAACTTTAAATCCTTCCGTTACTATATTCACTTCCTTAAGTTGATTGACTTCCCCTTCACTAAACAACTCATGAACACTAGGAATTCGAATATCACTAGTTATTATTTGAACATTGATCGATTTAAGTTTATTGATAGCGCAATTTGACATGAAAGGAACTACTGCAAAAACTTTAAATCCTTGATTTGTGATTTTTTCTAAAGAAATTTTTAACTGCTCTCCCGTATAACTGCAATCATCAATAACGACAAGTACTCTTTCTTTAATCGGATCTATTTTTTTTCTAAAGTCAGCTTTTGCATGTTGTCCAACAGCAAAATTAATATTTGGGGTAAACCAATCGAAAGGTAAATAATTTAAGTGAGGAAGTGCTAGACTTGAAACCCATTGATTACTTTTTTTTATAACGAATCCTATTGAATATTCAGGATTATTCATTCCTTTTAATTCTTTATTTAAAATCTCTATAACATGCTTTAATTCTTTTTGAAAAATTGGAAAACTGATGTGTTGTACATTAAAAGCCATCTTTTTCAAGATTTCTGCCTGGGTTTCTTGCAGATTTTCTTCACAAAATTGGATAAATTTTTCTCTATTTTCTTCGATAATGGGATAAGTTACTTGGGGAACTACTGGATAAGGGTGTAAAGGAATCTTTTTTTCTGCTAAATCTTTTTCTATTTGATCTAATTTTTCGGTTCTTAAACTTTTATTATCATACGGCAAGTTCAGCTGTTGCACAGATACATTATTATCGATCATAAATAACCTTTTCATCTTTAAAAATTAAAGATAGTGTAGCCGTGCTGTATTAGCATTTCATAAAATTTTAATTAACTTATGATTAACTTTAGCTTTTTCTTTCAAAATATTGCTCTAGGTTTGTAAGCTCCTTATCAATATCTTTAATAGTTGCCTCATTTCGATGTATTTTTTCTTTTAGTTTAAGCCTTTGTTCTAAATCTTCGGCGTTGCTAAATTGCTCTTCTAGTTGATTATTTTCTTCTAGTAAAAGTTTTTTTTCTTTTTCAAAGAGTTTATTAAATTCTTTTTCGTGCGCTCTAAATTCCGTTTTTGCTTTATTATAGGATTTAGTGAATGCTTTTTCTTGTTCTTTATACTTATTTTCAATGGTTTCGAGATTAGATAACTTTGAATTATTTTGGTGAATTTGCTCTTTAAGTTGTAATCTTTTTTCGAAATCTTCAGCTGTTTGAAATTCTTCTTCAAGAGATTCATTTTTTTCTTGAATGACTTTTTTTCCACTAATCTCTGTTTTAAGCTCGTTTAAATTCTTAGTTTCAACATTTAATTCCGTTAAATTTTGCACAACTTGATTAAAAATTGGAGATAAAGTAGTAGATTCACCGGCATGCTTAGCTACCACTTGAGGGAGTTCTCGAAGAACGGGAACATCAGACAATTTATCAATATTCATATAAACCTCATTTAAGTTTTGAAATCTTTTATATTATTATATCAAAAGATCCTGCTTTCAAGATAAATAATTTAAATCATTAACTATAAGTTATTTATATATTAGAAAAAAAACTCACTTTGTGACATAATAGGTCTGATAATAATACGTCTTTTCTTTTGTATGAATACCTTTTCTTTTGAAAATAGACTAGAATCTTGGCAAAGAGATCCATTTGAAATACATGACAATATTGTATATCCAAGTGAACACGGAGAATCTTTATACTATGAATTACTTCCATCCTTTCAATTAATCCAAAAAAATCCAATTGGTCAAAGGCTTCTGGAGAAAATTGAAGATCTTATAGGAACAATCTATCTTACAAAAAGCAATGAAAATCAAGCGATCTATTTTAAAAATAAAAAGATCGTCGTTATTACTCTAACCTTTCAAAATAGCCTATTTTATACAATAAATGGGGAAATCAGGCCTACTCCTTTTTATGTAATTTTTTTTCACGAACTCGTTCACGCCTATCATTATTTAACTGGAAAAAATGCCAAAACATGTAGAACTGATCCAATCCTTTGGGAAAGTGATGAAGAATATAAAACGATTATTGGTTTTCCTTCTAAAAAATCTTTCCGAAATAAACCAAAGATTACTGAAAATTCTTTTCGAAAGGCTGATAATATTCCTGAACGGTTTGGAAGCTGGAACCCGTTAGCCAAGAGTTTAGGACATAAACTATTTCAAATTAGATTTGGTCATTTAACCCAAAAGTATAAAAATAGTTTACTAGATTGTACACCTAATTCACCTCCTAGAATAACTGTATGTACTAAAGAAGATTTATATTTTTCTGATAAATACATTTTATACGTATGTTTAAAATTGGAAAAAGGGGTAGTAAACCTTGGAAGCGAGAATATGGAAGACTATTACATCATGGACACCTCGAATTTTTTTCAAACCTTAATTGGGGAGAAATGTTACCATACTATTTGGCCGTCTTTAGAAATGAAGATAGATATTTTAAAAGAATTTGTTAAGGAGACTCTTCCTCATTTAAGCAAATTTGTTTTTACCATAACTAAAATGGTTGTACTTAGACTTTCGTTAAATGAATTCTTCCTTCTAACGCCTAAATCTTAATTAATTTCATTCAAATAAAACTATTTAATTAATTTCCATAAAAGTTAATAAAAGTTAATTTAATAAAATTGTACTATAATAATAACTATGCTATTATTAGTTAAATTTTGAGGTACTATGAATCCTATTAATCCTGAATCCCCTTATCAAAAAGTTATTTTTGATAGTGGTTTGGTAAAACGTTCTGAAAAGCTATCTAAACAATTAGGAGATTTATCTACAAGTTATAAAGTTTTTTATCGTTTAATAGATAAAAAAACTTTTACGACAGATGATTTCAAGATGTTAACCGAAGAATTAAGTGCAAAAGATAAAGTTAAAAATGCGACTTTAGAGAATTTGATTAAAAATTTTGCTAATAATCCTGAAAATGAAAGTGATTCAGATGCTTGGAGTTCTCTTTATCAATTATTTAATCAAGCAAGAAAACTCTCTTTAAGAAAGTCACTAGACGCAAACAAAATTGATTCCTTTGCTCAGTCTCTTATTCAAACAGGTATCATTACAAAATCCTAAAGGCATTAGCAATTTTATTCATATCGCCTTCTCTTTGTGTATAATCGGGATTTAACATACTTAAAAGTATATCGGCACTCTCTTTTGGTAATCCTTTTGGCATTAGTTGATAAAAATCAGGTATTTGATCCCCAATGGAGGCCGTTCCGGAATAAGCTTTTTTACCGGTTAACATTTTAAAAATTACTAACCCTAAGGCAAAGATATCTGCTTTTAAGCGCAATTCGGTCCATTTTTCATAATTAGCTTCTTTCCTCGCCTGTTTCAAGTCTTCAATATAACTTGAGGTGGCATAGTTTAAAGTAAAACTTGAAGGTATATCGATTTTACCCTCTACTTTTTTTCTAATCATTTCATCACTTATGTTAATGGATCCTCCAAAATCTGCGATAAAAAATTGTAAGGGTTGTTTATTCACTAAAATATTTCTTGGTTTTAAGTCTCCATGTATAACACCTATAGAATGAAGATATCGAACCCCTTCACAAACAGAAGCAATTCCCTTTAGTTTATCCGTAAGTGGTAGTTGCCTATATGTATTTGTTTTAAAAAAGTTATTTAGAGAACTTCCATCATATTTATGTAAGATTAATGCCGGAAAATAATTTACATCTTTAAAAAAACCAATTTGTGGCAAAGATATACCGGGCGGTGGGTGATCTACATTTGAGTAGATATAATTCAATATTTTAACTTCATTAAATAAATCTACATCTATTTCACTCATAGCAACTTTTGCTACTACTTGGCTTCCTTGATTCAAATGCACTAAAGAATACACATCTCCATATGTACCAGTTCCTAATTTTTCAAAGGTAGTCGTTTGAAAAATTTGTATGGTTTTTTGCTCAGCGCTTAAGTCTTTCATTAAAACGAAACTATGATTATCTATTTTAATTTGTAAAGATTGTGACGTATTATCAAATAATTGCACACTTTCTACAATTACTTTTAAAAGAGTTTTTACATTTAATTGTGTATTTAATTGACCACTATTTATCACTAATTCATTTTCATTTGTAATCAAAGTATTTTTTAAGATTGTTGAAAAAGATTTTAGTACATATCTCAACTCTTCATAAGATAAAGGGTTAGACAATAAGATTTGCACTTCATCAGGATGTATGCCTATTTTTTCAAGTTGATTAGATACTATATCTTCCCTGTTATCTTCTTCTGTTTCAATTTGCAAAGCATTGAGTCCGATACCAATAACGTTTTGCAAATTTTCAATTTCTTTTTCATCTAAAGTGCGTATATTTAATTTATTACTGTCAGGAATAGAGGGTAAGGGCTCCTCTAGCGATGTAGTAAATATAGTTTGGATTTTGGAAAACGTTAAAAATTCTGTAACACCAACATTTGGATCGTATGGTTTCCCTCCTCCATAAAATTCTTCGGGCTTATAATGAGTCGACTTATTATTGCTATTTATAGTTGACACAGAGATTTTCGCTATAGCAGTTCCTGATACGGACGCTGTTGTAGTCGTTTTTTTTAAAGGTGAATTGGCGGCTGAGGAACTAGAAGAAGATAAATTTCCTGAATTACTTAAAGAATCGTTATTGATTGACATAATAATACAATTTTTCTTTATTCATTAATTATATCATAAAAAATAAAGAAAGAATTGTTAAAATCTATAAAAACTTATTTATTACAGAAAATTAAAATTTCATGAAAGAAATCAGCAATTTCCTCTATTTTTTTACGGTCTTCAATACCTACAGTGATTCTTAAAGCATCACACGGTTCTTTCTTAGCCGTAATAAAGGTAGTTGTCGTCGTTCGATAGCCAAAACTTGAGCGAAACTCAATAGATTCACTGCTAGAAATTCTTGATGTAAACTCCTTAAAAAAGCAAGAATTGCGAAGATAGGTTAACTCTATATACACACTTCTTTTATCCTTTTTTCTAGTAATCCAGGCTTTACTTGCCTTTGTATAGGCATGAGGTTTTAGCAAGGAATAGAGAAGGTCAGTATTGACTATTATTCTTTTAACGTATTTTTGGATTTGGGCTTTTGTGCATTTATAAATTAAGCTCATCATTTGGTAGTCCAAATCGTTATAATTTAAATTGGATTGGATGTGTTGTACGAGTGGATTCTTACTATAAAAAAGTGTGGTACAAGAATTGAATTTATCTGATCCAAATAAATTTAATTTTTGCCCGCTTTGATAAATAAAAATATGCATGCGCTGATCGTTAATTTCATTTAAATATTTATCGAGAAGTACTTTAATTTCATTGGTTCCCCATGTTCCAATGGTATTATCGATACATAAAAAAAATTGGTCCTCTAAGACTTTTTTTCTACGCATAGTTTCTATAATAGAAACTAGGTTATGATTTTTTTGAACATCCCGATTCACTTGCGATGAAGAGTGTATGTCTAAAAAAAGAGTATTTATCTTTATTTTTTTTCGACTCAGTTTTTTTATTACTCCTTTCCAGTTATCTTGCTTTTTTGTGTTTACTTTAAAAACTGAAACAGATTTTTTATTCTCTGAATCCTTTCTCGAACCCATTTCAATTAGGTAATTTCTAATCTCGAAATAGATATCCTCAAAAAAAACTATAGAAGTATTAGTTGATTCTTGCGTTTTTAAAATAGTGGAAATAATTTGAATTAAACTGTTCATCACAGACTTATTAAACGTCACATGATCAGGTTTAGGCCATGGCTTTACAAGATCTGATTTAATGAAAGTTTCAAGTTCTCCATCATTAAAGGGTTTGCTATACAAACTCAGTAAGCTCACTTCTTCAATACATAAATCGAAATAATTTCCAAAAAGATAAAGATTGTCTTTATGAACAACCATCTGTTTCACAAAATATTCTATCCGCTCAATTGAACTATTGATAAAAGAAACATGGCTTTTCTTTTCAGCAAAAGTGAAGTCGAAAAAATTTAGAATATTGCTTAGAGCATTACTTAAAATTTTTAAATACTTATGATTTTTACTTTGTGATAATTGATCTAAAAGATTTATTGTGTTTTTAAAAGAAAAGAGTTCTTGTTCTAGTCTACTAAAATTATTTATCGGAATAGGATCAATTTTAAAAACTTTTCTAAGGTCTATAAACGAAGAATAAATTTTTGCTGATTGTTGCAACGTTGGAGTAGAACCAGATTGAGCAACAATGGGTAAATATGCTGGAGTACCAACAAGTATTTGACTACCTCTACCGATAATACACCGAAAGCCTACTTCGGCAGTTTTTAATAAGATAGATTTATAATCAGGTGCCTTAAAAGGATATTTTTTTATTGTCCTTTTTACTTTTTCAAAAGCAGTGGCTAGCTCTGTTTTCACATTAGAGTCAAAAGCTTGATCGATATGAAAATAAACAAAAACTTTTTTTGGCAATTGATGAACTTTTAAAGAATTATAAACCGTGAGTGCTTTTTTAATTCTCTTTTTATTATCTTCTATATCTAAAGATAATTGAACAAAGAACTTCCTATGCTCTAAATAAGAAATATAAGAATCGCAAGTAATAAAGAAAACTTTAGATTCTTCTGGAAATAGAGATTCTAGGATTTTACCAGGTTTTTGTAATAAGGCATTATCCTCTTCATATTCTCTATGATAACTAAGACGATCTTTTCTTAATGGACTAAAAGAAATCGTATTAGAGAAAACTCTACGTATAGAACTATCCGCAATTTTCACTAAATATTGAGAATTGAAATATAAGCATAAATTTATTGTATGTTCAGGATTATTATAGTAGCTTAAATAACTACTTATAAATTGAGTAAATGCTTGCCACTGCCCAAAAGTTCCTTTATTTTCAGCTGATGCTCCAAAAGGTATTTGAGTTTGAAAGTCTTCTGTCTTATTAATCATAGAAACAAAAAATAATAATAAAACAGAAGAGTAACAAAAATTAATAAATTTTTATTAAAGGAGATATAAAAACGGATAATAATTTATTTTGGACTAAATTTATACATCTCCACCGTTACAAAATCTTTAGTCTCATCTCCGATTTTATGAATAAGCTGTACATCCCAATGAAATTTTTCCGCCCATTCCATCATTAAAGGCACGTCCCCATGTGTAGTTGAATAACCTAAAATCATAACTCCTTTAGGAGCTAGATGATTTTTTCCCTCCTTTAAAAATCTATATAGAATATCGTGTTCCGGATCATATAAACTTCTCCCCAACATAGATAAATCTTCAACATTACAATTTTTATGACAAAAAGGAATATTAAAAAATATAACGTCAAATCTATCCTTTTCATTTAATGGAGAAAACATATCTCCTTCTAAAACCGTTATGGTTTTTTCTAAATTATGTAAGCGAACATTTTCTTTTGTATTGGCTACAGCGTCGGGATTTACATCAATTGCCACAACACGATCCGCCCCCTCTAAAGCAGCTAGTATTGAAAAAATTCCAGTCCCTGATCCCATTTCCAAAAAAGAATCCCCTTTCCTTAAAGGAATTTTACCTTGTTTACTAGCCCCTGGAAAAATAACGGGTGAGTAGACATTTGGATAACCAACAAAGGTCAGTCCTTTAAAATCAAAGGTATATTTTTCCTGTATGCTTTGATTTTTTTCTAATAATTGATCTGCGACTTCAATTTTTTCTTTTTTTTCTGTGGCTGCATGGATAAGAGAACTACTTAATACCACACTTGAAAATAAAAGGTTTAAAAAAAATTGTGAGACATTTTTAGTGATTTTCTTCATGAGAGCTCCTTTTTAGCTAGTTATACTAAAAAAAAGGGAGATCTTTGGCTACTTTTTTCCAATAAAAAAGTCATAGGTTTATTCAATCTTATTATATTTTATCTATTCTACATAAAAGGCCTTGAAGGTTATTTATGATAATTGGAGATTATTTTCCGTTAAATTCAGCGAGTTATATTCAGCCCTTTTCCAATCTTCTTTTACCAAGCGGAACAACTATCTCTCCCCAAGAATTTTTCTCGCACTCCTTATTTAAAGATACAAAGGAAAAGGAAAACGTTTATCACGCAATGATAAAATTCTCTCAAAATCCTGAATTTAGAAATAATTATTCTAATTTTTTACAGGATATTCCCCTAGAAAATTGGTACACTCGGTATCTATCAGATCCAATATCATTAGCCCACTTATCGATCATTGCTTTTTTAGATAGAAAAATTGATTTAGATGAATTAGTGACCTTGCAAACCTTTGCAGAAATCATCATTGAAAAGGAAAAAAACAATATTATCTCTTTTGAAATTGTCACATTAAATGACCATAATTTGGAAGAGTACTTGACCGAGATAAATTTCCCCCTGTATGTTGAAACTACGCTTTTACCAAAAAAAAATCGAAAAAAGGAAGAGGAGTTAATTAAAGAAAGGACAAAACTCCTAGAAGATGTTAAGCAATTATCACCTATCAAAAGAACGGCTTTAGAATATACAATAGCGTCTTTTGATAATACCATGCATGAATCGACTCAATCCTTAGAAATGTTAATCTATTACGACGGGAACTCTCGTATTGGATTTAAAAAAGTTGAGAATTATCAAGGCACAATGTCTTTTATTCCTTTAAGGCTTGCTATAGATAGTTTCCTAAAAGCCGCAAAAAATCCCAATACCTCGTTTGAACAACAATATTTTTTATTTGGTTTTTCTGAGGAGGGCTCACTTATGGATAAAGGGGGAAGAATATTTACTATCCCCTCTCCTTTGTTTAATGTACCCTACACCCATCGTTGTGGAATTGGCCCTAAAAGTTTACAACTTTTTTTCCACGACATCTATTATCATTTTATTTTAGAGTTAAATATTCCTCATAAAACTCAGTTCATTACCATCGCTAATGAATTATCTCTCCTAAAAACAGATAATCTAGAATATAGAGAAATTCATAAAAAATTAGCTATCATCCTCAAAGATCGAGAAGCCTATGATTATTTAAAACATGATAAGGAATTAGCTTTTGTCAAGTTTCTTTCGTTTGCCATAAAACAAGCTTTTGCTAATAAACCTAAATGTGAAATCAAAGATTGGGTAACAACTATTTTTTTACCCCTTTTAAAAAAACATTGGATTGAAGAACGGTTACCAAGTGATGGTGAACTTTTAAAAAAATTAAAACTTTCTTAAAAGATTAATAAACAAAAATTGATTAAATTCCCTTTAAAAAGAATTTTATCGTTCTATTGTACTCAAAGTAATCTTTAAGGAATTACTTATTATGAAAATAATTCTTTAAGGATTGGATAGTGCACTGTAAACAAGGATAAAAAGAATTTTTAAAAAACAGCACCTAAGATAACTTTATTTAAACTCATACAATCTATTTTTATCTATAATACGATTAGCTTCCACAATTACTACTTCGAATTAAAAAGTAATTATAGAAAACTAAATAAGTTGAATAATCAAATCCCGTAATAATTCCATTAAAACCTAGTTTTTTTAAAGTTTTTATTATATAATAATATAAAAAAATTTTATATGATAAAAACTTCTTTAGAAAGTTTAGATTTACCAAATTACACTCCCCTTAAGTCAAATTTTACAAAAACTCAATGGGTGTACCCCTTAAAAAAACTTGTCAAAGCTTGTTTACTTACATCAGAAAATTCTTGGTTTGGGAGTGCGCAAGAGGAAATAAGAAAACTTCACCAAGCTATTTTAAACAAAAAGGTTTCCAGTTTTCTTAAAAACTACGTTGATTATAGTAATACAGAAAATTATACTTATACCAAATCCAATCTCCCTTTTTTTATTAAAACTCAAAAGGAAACAAAAAATCACATAGATGAATCAATCCAAAGAGTTATATCTGCCCAAAGAGCAAAAAATTTTACCATAGAAGAAAACTTAGATAGAATCTATATACCAAATAAATTCTTAATTATTACTGATCCAAATAATGATAATCTTCATTCAGTCGCTATTGTGGAAAAAGTGATACTTGCTAAAGATCCTCAAAAAACTTGGAATAAGCTATCAGATGAAATTAAAGGAAAACAAAAAATCCAAATGGCGTATTTTATCTTACGCATGGGATATAAAGATTCTCATGATGGTAACATTGTGTTGCTAAAAGATGGCCGCTTTGCAGTAATAGATTTTGATGAACCATTTCTTTTAAGTCGAAAAATTTTTCAAAGTTTAGTTAATCAAGACAATAGTATATCTTTAAGACTACAGGAATTAAAAAATGGCAAATATGGTTTAAATAGATGGTTAAAATTTGAATTAACTAGTTGCGAACTTGATTCTCATACCAATGAGACTATCTATAACAGAATGTATACATTATTAAAAAAAGAAAAGAAAAAATTAAAAATAGATCTCTTAGTTCAAAAAACATTAAGAATTACTTATTTTAAATCTGTTAATTCTAAGGATAGAGTTTCTAATCTAGAAAAAAGGGCTTTTTATAAATATTATTTTATAGATAAATGAAAAAGCTTGATCAGTTTAAAGAAAGAAGATATGTCTTTAAAGACCAACGAAGAAGCAGTTAAACATGCTAAAGAATTGATTTACCCTGGAAAAATTAATACAACCAGTCATTGGTCAGAAGCTCAGCCAACGACTACTAAAGAAGATAGAATCCTTAAAGAAAATGGACTAAGCAACGTGCCGAGCAATATAAATATAAAGATGTAGAAAGAATGGTAGACAATTGCGAAGCAATTGATAAAAAAGAGGGAGTCAAAACAAAAAAAAGAAAAAGAAGTCTCTTAAATAATTATTTAAATAGAACCACTGATGAATGTTTATTTAACCAATTTATGGAATAAAGTTACGACAAGTTTTTGGTTGCTCCCAGCGGCTATGACTGTTGCAGCTGTTTTTCTTTCTTTCATTACACTTAGTTTAGATAATAGTCTAGATAGCACCTCTTTCACAGCCTACTCTATATGGCAAGGTGGAGCAGAAGGGGCAAGAGAACTGCTTTCAACTATTGCTGGCTCAATTATTACAATCACTGGGGTCGTATTTTCTATTACCACTGTAGCTCTTACTTTAACTTCTAATCAGTATGGGTCGAGCCTTCTTCCAAGCTTTATGAGAGATTTAGGCACGAAGATTGTGCTTGGAACCTTCATTTCAACTTCAATATATGCTCTTTTAATTCTTAGAACAATAAAAGGCGAAAGCTCAAGTGAAGCTTTTCAAGCATTTACTCCTAATTTATCTATTACTATCAGCCTCGGACTTGCTATTTTAAGCCTTAGCATGCTCATTTACTTTATTCACCATCTTTCAGTTAGAATTCAATCAACAGATATTATTGCAAAAGTCTCAAACGATTTAATGACAATGATAGAAAGTTCGATGGAAAGCTTAAATTGGTCAATAAAATCTAGCTCATTTTCTCCTAGTAAAGCATGCACGAAAGTTTTTTCCTCTCAGATGGGATATTTGCAAGCTATTGATTATAAAAAATTATTAGAGCTAGCGGAAAAAAATCAGTTCATTATTAATATTGATATTCGTGCTGGTCAATTTATTAGAAAAGAAATGCCTTTAGCGAAAATTTTTGCAGCGCATTTATCTGAAAAACAAGCTGCATCTATTTCTAACGCTTTCATTATTGGAAAAGAACGTTCTCCAACGCAAGATATAGAGTATGGCATTGATCAACTTGTAACTATTGCACTACGATCTCTTAGCTTAAGCAAAAACGATCCTTTTACTGCTAATCTTTGTATTGATCATTTAGGAGCTGCTTTATGCTTGATCTGTCAAAAAAATTTGAACCTAAAGCATGACAATGAAAATTCTTATGTCAGACTAATTTCTAAACAATCCACTTTTAAAGGATTAATAGACGCCTCTTTTAATCAAATTAGGCAATACGGATCATCAAATCCTTCTATTCTCATTCACCTATTAGAAACTCTCTCTTCCATTCTCAACTGTTCTAAAACGTCAGACCAACGAACAGCATTAAAAAAACATGCGTTAATGATTAAAGACTTAGGAAATCAGTTTATAGAAGAAGATAAACTTGACCTTGTAGATAGATTCAATCAATTTAATTTAAAATTTGAAAATTTACTTCACCAATCAGATAATGATTCTTAATAGGGAAAAGGCAAATCCTAACTTCTTGCTCTAGCAAATTATTCTGGATTTTTTTTGAATTCGTCTTAACATTGCTGACAGAAGAAGGCAGGATATTGTTAATTAAATTTAACTTTAAAACTTGTTATAATATTTACCTCTTCTGAGTGAGCCGTTCAATTTTCTCGGTAAACGTAAATATTGCTTAAAAAAAGATGGTGAGCTTTGGGGTAAATTTAAACTAATCCAAATATTCTTGGATGTTTGATTACTAAATCTTCAGCATTAAATCAAGTAAGATGACTTATTTTCAATTCATTTGTTATTTTAAATCCATTAATTCTGAAATTAGAGTTTCTAATTTAGAAAAAAGAGCTATTTATAAAAATAAATTTATTAAATATAATTAGAAATTTTATTTAATAAATTTATTTTTTTATATGAGTTTTTCTATCCAAGTTTCTAAAGAATATAGTTTGAGATGTATTCCAGTAAATCCTGCTGAAAAAGTACAAGTAACTCTCCCTGTAGAAAATCAAAAAAAATTGTGTTTTTTTGGCTTTGAACAAATTATTGCAGTTTTAAAAGAAGAGAACATCTTTCCTTTTGTTTTAGATGATTTTTTTGAATGGGACATTAAAAGTCTGTGGAATTTTTTATCGCTCGTCGTTAAAAAAGATACTTTAATAAAAAAAACAGCTCTTGAAGATAAAAACAGTCTCTATAATAAACTAAATAAATTTTTTGACTTAATAAAAAAACAAACCGATTGTCCTTTTTTAAAAATAAGCACCTTACTAAATGTTAACCTCAATTCTAATAAGGAAGCAGATATATACAATTTTCTTATCAATCTTCACGTCTCACTAGTAAAATATGAGATTGATTTAAGCTCAAGTAGATTATCTAAGTGGACAAATTATCAACAAGAAGTAATCAGAAATACTTTACAAACCCATTATAATAAATCAAATCCACCTTCTTTGCAGTTTAATTTAGATGATGGAAAACGCAATGTTATTTTAAAAAAAGTACATTCTTTATTTAAATTAACCTCTATTATTTCGTTAGAAATGCTACAGCCTATATTCTATCAATTCAAAGCAAATTTTTATAATTTGGAAGAATCTAATCGGTTATTACAGCAAATACGTTTTTTTTCTAAAAAAAACCAAGCTTTAATCCAAAAAATTGAACGAGAAATTTCTTTAAATTCTATCTTTTTTGACAAAAACAAAGCCTCTGAAGCAATCATTGCTTTATATTTTAAACTTCAACATCCCGTTAATATCGGACTTAATTCTATCTTTCAATTTTATAATGAAACCAAAGAAAATAATTTATTAAATGAAGATCTGCTTATTTTGACAAATAAAAACTTTGTAGAAGATAGTAAATTTATTTTTGATTTCACAAAGAACAAAACTTTAGATAAAAATGATTTTCCGAAATTAGTTCTTAAGCTCGAAGAATTTTGTAAGAGTAAAAATTATCCTGAACAAGTTTTTTTTTACTATAGATCCTTATTAAAAGTTTTTTTCACTTATTTCTTGTCTTTATTCAACGCCGAACATTTAGCCTTAAAAGAATTTTGGAATGATGCCCAATTTGATTTTAGTGTAAAAGAATCTCTTCTTTGCTCTAAGTTTTTTATTCACATAGATCGCAATAATACCCTTAAAAAAAAGCCTTCTCATGAAGCTAGAATCATCCTTGATTATCTTGAACTAGTTATAATGAACATACAAAAAAGATTAAATGATGATTTGTATAATTCAGTTAGAGACCGTATTTTGAATATGATTGACGAATACGATGCAAATTCAAAGGCTGATGCTCAATTTACAAATGATTTTTTACTAAATTTAAGAAATACTTGCCTAAAAGTAGAATATGATTATTCATTTCACATCGCTCGTATTATTCCTTTATTAAATTTTGCTAAAAAGAACATTTCTTTACCAATTGAAGCCTGTAAACCAGTCAATTATTCGTGGATTGAGGAAATTGATAAACAAATTCCAACAGTTATCAAAAATAAAAAAATAGAATCTTATATAGTTCCAAAGGAAGTAATTTCCGAATCAGTGGATGATATACCAGTTGAGTCAAGTGAACATTTGAGTATTATTAATGAGTCTGAAAATCATTTCTCAGTAGATTACTTTACAACTTATGTTTCTGCTTTAGAAGTTAAAAAACAAATTTCGTATAATCAGTGCTTACTACTAGATGAACAACTGCACGCAAGACATTTATCCTGGTTTTTAGATTTAGTTATCCGTTTAGATGATAGAGAAAAATCTACAATTTTTATTAACTCTCATTTAATTAATCATACCTTTCATATTTTAGAACAATTTTTAACGCGACATGTTGATAATCCTTATTTAGATCACAGCCTATTAAAACTGACACAAAAAAATATCCCTATTCTAAAAGAAATTGAAAAAGGAACTTTCTTTATTCGGTATCCTCATACTTGCCTGGCCTATTCACAAGACGCAACACCTTTAGGATTAAAACTTTTAACAACAGATCTATCGATAGAAAAAACTCTAACTTTAATTTTAACCCTTATAAAATTAAGAATTGATTGGTCTACGACTTCGAAAGAAGAAGATTTTAAAAATTATTACCATCAAATCTGTAATAAAATTGAATCACTTTTAGATCATAAAACTGTTCCTGTAAATAGTAAGAAAGGGGCAGCAGATAAAAACACAGAAACGATAATTCAAATCACCGAAAACATCAAAAATATTTTTTCTCCTACAATTGAAAAATTAACAGATAATGACATCATTCGTTCTATATATGATTTATTTTTTCATTTAGAAAACTTGAAGCAAGGGGTGAGCTTATTTTCTAAATTCAAAGATCAAAAATATTGGAGCATTTTTTTACGATCCTTTTCCTACTCGTCTCAATATATCTGTGAACATTTAGGGAGGATACATTCTCATATAAGTCAGAGTTTTATAAGAACTCATAATCTAGAGTCTTATAGTAAAATTTTATCTTGGGATAAATTTTTAAATAAAAATGAACTTAAAGTTATTGCAGATATTAATTTCTTTAAGAGTATCGAATATTTTTATGGTGATATCAATCGACACCCATTAAGGAATACAGAACATTTGAAAACACTAGATAGTATGTATTTACATAGTCAAAATGGCAATACAGCAGGTGAAGGGTTTATCAATCATAAACAAAAAACTCTCAATTCCAATAAAATCATATCGGACATTATCTCTGATTTTACTTTTAGATTAAGTGTACTTGAAAAAATCGCTAAAACAATAGTTAAGAAATTTAATTAAACAAAAAAATTTCTTTTAAAAAATTTGCAAAATGTTTCGTTACTGCACTATCAGAAAAACTTAATTTATAAAAAAAATTCTCTCTTTGAATCGTCAAATAATATTGTGGATATTGTTGATTAAATTTAACTAGCAAATGATTTATTCGTTCAACATTCGTCTCTTCCTCTTGTTGCAAAAAATGCTCCATCTTCACAAGCTCATCTATATTTATTAATTTTTCCTCTTCTGAGTTAGCCGTTTCAATTTTCTCGGTAATCATAAAATATTGTTTTAAAAAAGGATTAGTGGGCTTTGGAGTTAGATTTAAACTCAACCAAATAGTCTCAGATGTTTGAGAACTAAAATCTTCGGTATTAAATCCAAGCAATTGTAGGTAAATGATCACTTCTTTCAAATCTTTTGAAACTTCAATATCTCTGTTGTTTATGCAACTATCAAGCCAATATTTATACTGCTCATATCGCAATTCCTTTAACTCATTTGAAATAGTAAGGTTAAAACTTAAAATCATAAAAACTAAAGAAAAATAGAAAACTTTCATACAAATTGAACCCACTTTTAAATAACGATCTGAGTATGATAGAATAAGATAAAAAATGTTTATATAATATGAATAATATTAATAATGATCCAAAGGATTATCGAAATAATACAGAGTACCATCCACCGAAGAGTAATCCTTCTGTAAATAATCTAGAAGATTATCTAAAACATCTAACTGATCCAGAAAAAGCAAATACTAAATGGGACGAAAAAAAAGTTCAACTTAAAGAGCCTTCAAGAGAGAAAGATTTCTCTCAATTATCTCATAAACCAACAACTCAGACGATTCAACAAACTACACAACCGATCCTTTCACCATTAACAGACTACGAACTTTTAGAAAAAATTGAAGAAGGTCATTTGCTTGAAATAATGACATATTTAACTCCTACCTCGTCTTTAGAAGTGCAAAAAAAAGCTTTGGTCTGGGCCTTTGAAAATTGTAATCTAGATTTATTAAAAATTTTAATAGAAGAAAAAAAATTTAAACCTAAATTTAATGATGAAAACGAGCCCAACCTATTTTACTTTGATATAAAAAAAGGAAGTGAAAACGAAATACTATTAATGCTCAATTACTTAAAAGAATATGGTTTAAAATTAACCAAATCGTATTCCCCGATACATGCATTTATAAGCAATTTTTCTTATGATAGAAATCCTTTATTAGCAAAAACTATTTTATTATTTTTCCTCGAAAATGGAGCCTCTTATAAACTTAATTCTAGACCTTTTTATGAACCAATTAGTTTGTTACGGTTTATTCTAAATTCAAAAGATAAACATCTTATTTCCCTTTTAAAAGATTATCCCATTCTCGAAGAACAAAAACAAGGTGAGGAACATTTTGATTGGTTCTTAAAAAGCACATTTGTAAGCAATTCTCATTTAACTTCAAATACTCAATATTTTGCTGAAGAAATTTTTAATATTTTTTATGAATTGCATATGCCTATTACGCAAAAAGGATTAATTGAACTTGTGAGAAAAGGAGAAAGTAAACTTTTAGAAAAGTTTATTAATGATCCCGAATATAAGAAAATTGTAATGACTAATTCTGATAGATTATGGGAAGAAGCCTTAATTGCAAACGATTTTGAAATTCTAAATCTTTTGCAAAGAGACAATATTAAATTTTTATATGAAGATCAGTTTAGGAGTACACTTTTAAAATTGGGATCAACCGATCTCCTTGAATGGGTTCACCATAATTTTCCTAATCTTTTAACAAATATATCAGATGAATTTAGAGCTAAATTGTTTCAAAGTTGCAATTGTGACCTAATCCTTAATTGGCTGGAAATTAATGGTAAAAGCCTCGATGAGAGTTTAAGACTTATTCATGAAACTTTGATTGAACCTGTTAAAAATCAACCGCAACTATTTACAGAAATAGTTCAACGTCTATTTTTGCTTACTGACGAAAACACTCTTAATACACTTTTAAAATTCGAAGAAAAATTTTACCCAGATATAGCTAAAGACTTAAAACAAGTTTTGCTAGATTGTTATGAATGGGGTGGATTGATTGCTAGAAATAAGAATGACTTTATTACGGAACTTTTTATAAAAAATTATAATATTAAAAATTTTTATACCCACCAAGTCCAGTTTGCTAAGACAGTAAAAGAAAAAGTGGAAGGTTTAACTAATTTTTTTGAAAAACCCAAAGTAACATTAAAAGATTGCTTTGACTATTTAACTTCATGGAGGGCAACTGACGGTACAAAGACTAAAGACAAAAAGTTAATTGCAGGGGCCGCAATCTACCGATTTAATTTAAAAAAGTATGCTTTCACCCCGATTGGTTATTCTATTGCAAACGGAAATAGATATGCCAAATACACCCCCCAAATCGAACAAATGTTCCAAGCTGTAAAGAAATCTGAATTACTGGGCATTATTGAAGATAAAGTAAAGGAGGAAGAGGACTTATATAAGGAAGACTTAGAAAAAAAATTTGAACAAAGTTTTACTCTTCTTTACCCATATAAGAGTGAAAAGATAGAAATGACAAAAATGATTTTCTATGCTAGTCCTTTATCAAGAAATGATGAGGGTTGGGGGTGGATGCATACCTCCAACGCCAATGTTAATAAATTATGGCCTCATTTTGAAGAAATTCATCAAAAAATTATCAATTTCAAACTCGATCAAAATGAGGATGAGTTGCACGCTTTAATTGCCCAAGCTTATTGGCTGGGCTCTAATCTTATGATAACGGAAAGAGGGAATGCGCAAAATATGTTAATCTTTTTAGCAGCTTGGTATAAGCATCATAAGTTTTCTTCCCCAATTATTGACATTGAGATTGGTCAACTTGACTGCATTGCAATAAGCACCCCTTTTGAGCATTTTCAAAATAAGTTTTTAACCTATTTTTCAACTCTTCCAACTTTAATAGCTTCCTAAATAGCTTATACGTAATTGTATTTACACTTAAGAAGATAAATTTTTTCTTGGATTGCTTTTTGCTGTTTTTTCAACTCTAAATTTTGATTGAAATCAGAATTATTATTTTTCGAAACTTCTCTTATTTTTTCTTCAATTTCATTCCAAGCTTTGTCTAATAATTCATATTCATCCACATATCCATTGGATGATTTAGATTCTAGCTCAAGGATGTAATCGATTTGTCTTTCCGCAGCAGTTTCTTCTACTGATTTATAAGTGTATTCTTGAGATGATTGCGTTCTTGCAGAAAAACCTGAATGACCTAATATTATTCATATTTATCCTTCTATCTTGGTTAAAATTGGTGTATTTTAAAATGGGATTAAGAAAGATGCAAGAAATTAAAGGTGGAAATAGAATAATAGTCCCTTAAGTTACCTTAAGAGACCATTCTAATATTTAATATAATTTTTGTAAGTTACGCCTTTCTTCAATCAAGTCTCTAACGGCAATAAACTTATTTTTTAATTCGGCGAATTGTTTTTTTAGATTTTTATCATTTTGATTATTATTCATTACGAGTAAATTTTGGATTTGATCTTTCTCAAGCATCGTTTGCTTTTTAAGATCTTCCAAATAGGCTAATTTATAAGGCGTGTTAAGATATTCCGGTTCTTGAACAATACTATTTTTATAAAATTCGACCTGCCTGATAGGCATTTCTAACTTCATAATCTTTTCGAATAAATCTTTGATCTTTTCAGCTTCTGATTTAAAAAATAAGAATTTTGTGGTGGATGGATTAGAAGTTTTATAAATATCTTCAGCTGTAATCTTAGCTTGTGTGATAAAATCTTCGTTTTTTTGATTTTCAAGAGCTGTTTGATATATTTTTTCAAGCACTTGAAGATCAGAAAATTAGGGCTTAAAACAATGGCTAATTTGGGTTGATAAACTACTTCATAATACATTTTTTGATGTTCTACATTATTAACCCTATGATCCATAAATTCTCCTTTTAAAAAATAAAGAATAATTTAGATCTTTAAAGATTGGATAAACACTTAATTAATTAAACAATAATAGTGATATAATAAAATTAAACTTTGTTTATACCTATGCAAATAAACCCACATGATCAAAACTCTTTTCCCCAAATTTATTCATTAGATAAAAAGGTCTTAATTTTATCAGATAGATTGATCGATAAAGATACATTTACGAGTCATCCCCTTTTTAAAGCCACGAAGGAAAAAAATAGTGTTTATCAAGAACTTTTGGCTTTTCAAAATTCAATTGAGTTTACCCAAAAATATCAAAATTTTTTGAAAAATATCACAAAAGAAGATTGGTATAACTATTACGAGTCTAACTATAACGAATTAAGCCTACTCTCTATATTAGCTTTTTTTGACAATAAGATAGATCAAGAAGAGCTAATCGTTACTCATATGGTAGCTTATGCTTTTTTAGAATATGAACTCCAAAAAAATGTGATTGGAATAAATATTTTCACCCTTTATCCCAAAATCAGTGCGGAATACTTAAAAAAAGCGGGTTTTCCTTTATTTGCAAATTCTGATCAACTGCAACCAATCATTACAAATATAAAGTCAGAAGAAGATATGCTATTGGAGCGAAACGAATTTGTTAAAGAATTATCTATTTTATCTCCTATCAAAAGAACAGTGATCGAATATACACTAGCGCCTTTTTCTAAAGGGATTGAATTTGGTGATGATTACGCTTACCCCGTTTTAGAGCAACGCACCTATTACGAACTAAATTGGAGAATGGGATATAAAGATGTAGCTCATAATGAAGCGACTATAGTTTTACTATCTCCTCTTCTTGCAATCAATCTTGGTCGAAAAGCAACAAATAATAAAACTATTGAGCCAAGTGCTCATTACTATATGTTTGGCTACAGTGAAGAAGATGCCGTGTTAGATGATGGTGTTCGTATGATCTCCATCCCATCCCCGTTGTTTGAATCTCCCTATGTCCACGACTATAGAGAAGGCTCAACTGGCTTTCAAATCTACTTTCACGATGTATATTTTCATGTCATTTTAGATTTCAATAATCCACACATTCCTATTTTCATCAAAGTTGCCAATTCATTATTAGAAGAAGCAAAAACTGAAGTTAGTGAAAAACGAAAGCTAGCCATGAAGTCATTAGCTGCGGAACTTAAAGATCGAGAAATAAATCACTATCGTTATCTAAATCCTAAAGAAGCATTTTTTAAAGGATTAGTTTATAAGTATCATTTAATCCAAGAGACAACACCTTTTGAAACAAATGATGAGCATTTGATGAATACTGAAGCTACATTTGTCGCCTGGGTATTTGCTAAATTAGATGATAATGAAAAACAACAACTGCAAATTGCTACAATAGAAGATGTCAATAAGCTCTTAGAAGCTTAAAACATTTATTTGGTAGATAATTGATTCATATTTATTAAGTTTTTTATTTGGATTTCTAGTGTAAATTTTTCACAAAAAATTGCATGGGCATTTTTTGCCATTTCTTGTGCTTTTTCTTTGTTTTTAAAAATCCAATTCACATGTTTATCTATTTGTTCAGCTAATTCTTCAGCGTTTGCCTCTCCATTTACGTATAAAACATTATCTTTGAATTCCTTTTTAATAAACGGATTTTCATCGCTAATAATAATGCTACAAGCGGCGGCAGCTTCAAAAATACGTGCGGTTGGTGCACCTAAATCCATATGGCTTTGGGCATGTAGAACTAATGCAATGCCTGCCTCTTGAATTGCTTTTACTACACTCACCCCATCAAATGGAAGAGAACCTTTGCGAGAATTTTTAGCACATTCCCAACGATCTTCAGGGCCATAAACTGCAAAATAACCTTTTTCATCAAGAATTGAGAACATATTTTTGTATTCTTGACCGTTTCTTTTTTTATCCCACTGAAAACCACAATAAAAGAGTTTTTTCGGTATGGTTGGTTTGTATGGTGTTAAAGGATAAGAAGGATACCAATTAATAACAGGAACATTTGTTTTATTTTCTTTTACAAAAGAAGAAATTGAATTTTGCAAGGGACTCGCGAATAGCAGTCCATCAAAATGAAGAAATTTATTTTTTTCAGAAAAGGCAACATCAAATACCTTCTTTGTTGAACCTGAAATAGCTAAATAATTTTTAACACCATTTAAGTGTACTACTTGACATCTATCACTTAAACTAACTGTAAAATCAGGTTTAAATTCGTTAGCAATTTCTTGAGCCGAAATAGAAGAAACCAAATGAAACAAATAAGTTTTTTCAAACTCATTAATCTGTTCAGGACAAAAAACAACTTTACATCGCAAGTTAAGTTTCTGACAGGCAATTTCAATTCGTTTAGACCATTCTTGCTCACCAGCATTTACAGATAGTAATAACATACAATCCTAAATTTTAAATTTATAAAAATATTAAAAAACTTTACAAATTATTAAACAATTATTTTCTCAAACTTGCTATTGTAGTTGCTATAGCAATATCGATTATTCCATAACATAGGTGACTTTATGTCTTTAGTTGAAAAAATTAGTGAAGATCTAAAAGAGGCTATGAAAAGCCGCAATCAAGTGCGTTTAGATACATTACGAATGTTAAAGTCAAAAATATTGACTGCTGATGCTAGAGGAAACCTCTCTGATGAGGATGTAGTAAAATTATTTAAAACATATGCTGGCAATCTTCAAGAAGCCATTGAGCAATCTGAAGCTGTCAACCGGCAAGAAATGGTTGATAAACTTAAGATTGAATTGCAAATTGTCCAAGAATATTTACCTAAAGCTTTATCAAGAGAAGAAACCAAAAAAATTGTTGAACAAGCAATCACACAATCTGGAGCTAAAACTAAAAAAGATTTAGGTTTAGTGATGAAGCAAATCAAAACGATGGGAAGTTCAATAGATGGAAAAACAGCAAAAGAGATAGCTGATGAATTGCTTTGCAGCTAATTATATTTTATAGTCATTTCAAGCTTTACGAGACTTTTTGTAAGGCTTGGAATAATGCATTAACTAAAATTATTCGAAATTTAATTTATAAATGATTTCTCTATTCATTTTTATACAAAACCGTGAGTTAATAAAAATAAACTTAATTTAGGTAAGAAATGAATGGACTAACAAATGATCAATCTTTTTTATCTAGGCAAATTAGTTCCCTACTATTGGCCCCTCTTTGGTATCCATTCTACGCAAGAAGTATTTTTGAAAGGATGGAAATATTAAGAAGGTTAAAGCCTGGAGATTTATCACATAACCCTTTTTTTAATCGAAAATTTAATTATTATAGAGGATTTAGCGCTACTCTTTTAGTACAACCCATTTATCCATTTAGTGAATGGTTTTTACACAAAAAAATTTCTCATTTAGAAAGAAAGAAACAAGAAGTAACCTATTTAGAAGCTTTATGTTATGGCTTCTTTGCAGGTGCAATTACAAGTTTTGTATGTAACCCATTTGAGGTAACTTTAATTGCGGCTCAAAATAAAAATGAAAGTTCATTAAAAGCATTTAAACGAATTATTAACAAAAAAAGTTATAGCAATTTATTTAGAGGAGCTTTTTCAATGACAATCAGAAATGGATTGTTTGCCGGTTTTATAATCATAATTCCATCTTTAATTTCAAAAAAATTAGAGACTTACAATTATAGCAAAAACCTTTCAAAAGAAACTCTTTCCTTAACGTCCACTATTATTCCAGCGACTTTTTTTACATGTTTTGCAGCACCCCTTGATATTTATATCATACATAGACAAGTAGATTTTACAAGCAAAAGTTTGAAAAATAGATGTAATATCATCTTGTCTATGTATAAAAAACGCGGTTTAAAGGCCTTTAAAACAGGGCTAAAACTTCGCCTTGCCGCGCTCATTGTAGAAATAGCAAGTTTTCATTTATTAGAGAAGTATACAGAAATTTTAAGACATAAAATTGCGTAAATTTTTTTTAAATTTTTTAAGATTTGATAAATTTATCAATATGTTAAAACTTAAAAGAGAAAAGAAAAACAATAAACTGATCTTGAGACTAAAACAATCAATCGCTATCAACGCTATAACTATTGCTAAAGTTAAGATCCCACGAATAAGACTTGCTACCCCTAAACGATAAATAAAGGCAAAATTTTCTTTTTGTTTTTCTTTTTGCATTTCTTTAGAGAGATTGACAGTTTTTCGCTCCATCCAAAAAGTAGCAAAACAATGAGGGATTAAACCGACAATTGGAATGGTACAAACAACAAAAAACGATATCTTTTTAATATAAGATCCAGCGCTTTGAAATACTTCTTTTTCATTTGTGATGTTTAAATTTTCATTAATACCGTTCATGTGGCTCCATTTCATTGAGATAGATAATGTAACGATCGCCTAACTAATAATCAATCCTTTTAGATTATTTTTTTTGAGTAGGTTATTATATTAAAGATAAACTTTTACTAGATTCAATAACATTTTAATGTTAAATAAATAATTAAGTGTTGTTTATAGTTATATATTTATTTATAATAATGGTTTTTTAAAGGGATAAATTATGAAACTTTACCTTTTATTAGTTTTAATGAGTTTCCCTTTTTTTACAGAAAGTACTGAGCCATCACAAGATTTAAGTCCTGTAAAAATTCGTCTTACAGCAAAATCAAAACAACAATTTCCAGATGAGTGGATACAAATTAGCTTACCCAAAAACATGAAATGGGTTGAAAAACCGAATTATGATTCCCCAAGATGCGTCGCCCAAGATCTTAAAGGGACAAAGTATAAAATAGCTTATTCTCCTATACATAATAAAAATTTTCAATTAAAAAAATATGTTTATTCATTGGTTAATTCCATTAAAAATTCTAAATCAAAGAAATTTGTTTTGTTTAAAGAAAATAATCCCCAGGCAGATACTAACTTCACAATAGCCTGGATTGAAGAGAACAAATTAGTAACCGTTCATTTTGAAAGAAGCAATCATTCTTTCTATATTTTAGAAACCGACAGTTATAACCAGGAGTTTACAAAGTTTCAACCTACCACCAACCCACTTCCTGACACAATATGTGAAGAAATAAATCTCTCTCAAAAGTTTTTTGATTCTTTTTATTTAACTACCCCTCCTCATGAAAGATAATATCAGGTAAGGCTTATAAATATTTTTAAAGGTAAATATTTATTTTAAATTAATCTTTCTTGTATAATAAATAGAAAATTTTTATGCAGGAAAATAATTTAAATAATCTTCCTAACGATTGTGTAAAGTTTCATATTATTCCTCTTTTAAATCCTTCTGTTATTCAAGCATTGCGTGCCACTTCAAAAAATTTACGAATTCATTCTAATTTTGAAGAGTTACAAAAAAAAAGAATAACTAACATATGGACAAACATTCTAGATATCTATGCCCAAAATGAACTAATGACTTGCCCTTATTGGATCAAGCTTTTAAATGAATTAAAAATTTATCATTTTCAGGTACAAAAAATAGATGATTTTAATGAATTTAAAAACCTATCTATTAATACAAGTATAAAAGTAGCTCATCTTTTAAACCATATTCTTTTGACTACTGAGCATTTTGATGAACTTGTTTTCTTAGTTTCAGATAATTATTCCTCCCTTACTCCCTTTAGTCAATTAAGTACCGCTTTAGAATGTTCCGTAAAATTATCCGAATTATCCAATGATGATTCTGTAGAGACCATCGAAAATATTTTAATTTTTTTACTAAATCATGATTTCAAAGAGCTCATTCGTGACAGCATCATAAAACTAACTCACCTTGTAGATGCACCAATAGAAAAGTTGCTCACTGTTTTATGTTCTATTTATAAAAAGCTACAAAGCACAAAAGAAAAAGAAATTTATTTTACATTCCTCTTTGAAATAGGGTCGAACATTAATGAATCTTTTATAGAAAGTCTATTAGAAAAATTTCTTTATTTTATTATTAATGAAAAGAAGCCTATTTCACCTTCCCTTATAAATAGTATCCTTACAAAAAACTATCTATCACAACAGTCTTTAGAAAACGTCATTACTAAAGTTTATCAAAATCAGGATAAATTTAATGATAGCTTTGATCTTCTGTTTTTTTCTTTAGACCTTTGTTTAAATTTAAAAAACTCAGATTTCCTAAAAAGCAAAATCAAATCTTTTCTTATCAAAAAATGTAAAAATTTTCATTTTTATTATGAAGATATTAAAATTTGCTTACAAAAATATAAACAAATAGATTCAGTTGAAGAAATTATACTATTTGCCATAAAAAAACAGATCGAAAGTCGACAATTTACAACCGTTGAACGCTTACTTACCCTTTATAATTCCCTTCACCCAAACTCACCTGGATTATTAAATGAAATAGTTAAATGTCTTCTTGATAAAAATTTTTTACAAAATAGATTCACAACTTTACCAAAGTTAAAAGAATTCCTGCCCAATATTAAATTACCTATCGATAACTATTCTAATAGCAGTGAAGGAAAGGTGGATAAACATTTTCAATTACACTATCATCTATTTACAGTTTTAGCTCTTGCCATTTACCGCCATAAATCTTTGTCACACACTCTCGCCTTTATTCAAGAGAATGAATTATTTCAAAAAGATTTTCTTTTATACTTATTCAAAGATATCGTTACTAATAAAGGGTTTAAGGCGGCCGAACAATTCTTAACATCTATTATCAAGAATAATGAAAATCCAATCTTTTTAAATCAATTTGGTTTAGAAGTTATTCAATACCTCATTCAAGATAATCCTATTGAATTAAAAACTATTATTTACGAATTTGAAACAACTATACAAAAATATAATAAAGAAATAGCCAGACAATTTTCTGATAAACTTCAAGACACTGATTTTTTAGAAGGGGATTAAATTTTAATTTTTCGATTAATATACTCCTAAATTCAACAAAATAAAGGCGTAAATAAAAGTGGCAACCAAAAAAGCGGTCAAATTATGAGGATTATCAGAAGATAATTCGTGCCTTGTGACATTCATTATCACTCCTCCTCCAATGTATGCGCTAATTAAAGCTACTGGCGTTTCTGAAATTTGAAAAAATAAACCTAAAGACCATCCAAATACTAAGGAAGCTATTAATATCCATTTACCTACTTTGCGATACTCCTCACCATGCTCTTCCGTTAACATATAGTCATTTGCTAAGTAATGCAGACCTATTGCAAATGTAAATAAGAGCAAAGGCTGCACTTCGTCATTTTCTACATCAACTACTGCATAGCCTATTAAAAAGTTGAACAATGCATAGGTCAATAAATTCATGGTATAGTAGATGTTTTTTCTATTTAGAAGGAGAGCTTTAGAACGATCAATTGCAAAAAACGTAACAAAGCCTATTAAGGCCATTATGTAAACATGCCGCTCAAGGTAGGGAATTAAAGTCCATGTGGTTTCTGTCACTTTTACATTTTTTGCAGGCAGCTTGGGTAATAGATCTAAAAACACATAGGCGATTGAAAATCCTCCACCAACTGAAAATAAGATACTTTTAAATTTTTGGTCGAATTTATGAATAATGTCTGCATTCCAATGAATAGATGCAAAAAATAAGACAACAAAGAATGAATAGAATAAATGCTCAGCTAGTGAGTAAGCAAAACTTATGATCATATTTTACCTCTAGCCTCACCATAAAATAAAACCCTATTTAAGAAAACATTAACGAAATTGAGTATTTTTTATAGAAGATAACTCTTGAACTTTAGTACACATCCCTATAAAAAAAAGTTAACGTAAGGAGTTTTTATGGGAATTATCAGTACAATTATCATAGGGTTTATTGTAGGTCTATTTGCAAGAGCTTTAATGCCAGGACGCGATCCTCTCGGATTTATCTACACAACTCTTTTAGGTATAGCTGGAGCCTTTGTAGGTAAATTTATTGGAGATGCGGTAGGTTTATACAAATCTGAAGATCAAGCGGGTTTTTTTATGTCATTACTAGGCGCTATGATTTTACTTTTCGTTTACAACCATTTAGTGAAGAAAAAAATAGCTCCGTAAAGTCATTCTAAAATATGCGATTAGCTTTCTTTTTGAAAGCTATCGTAAATTCAACAAAAATTCTTGATTTTCCTGAATACATTTAATCGCATTTAATGCATAGTCGACTTCGACCTTATTTTTTTGGGCGTAATTACTGACCATCCAATGAATAAAATTATTGACAACCATAGATAAATCTTGTCTTTCAAATTGGACGGTTTTATCAAGTCCCTCATTATAGGTTTTGAAAAATGTGATCGCTTTTGCTTTATCTAAAACGAATGGATCTTGACTTTCAAGCATACTAAATCCAAGCAAACTATTTAATACTTCATAAGATCTGTGATTAACTGCATATACCTCCCAGTCGATAACAGAAAAAGAATCTTTATCCCAAAGAATATTTTTAGGTCTATAATCTCCGTGAATTAAACAAAATTCATCTAAAAAGTTAACTGGAGTATTATATATTTCTCTACCTAGTTTTATAGTATTTTGTACAAAGTCTCCAAGATTTGCAGTCATGAAAATTTGCTGAACATCTTTGCTTTCAGCTTGATTTATCGCAGCATTCATAAAATTACAAAATGTTCGATATTTCAATTCCCAAAAACTTTTTGGGTAAATTTTATAATTCGACGAATGGATTTTTTTTAATCCTTTTGAAACTTTTTTTATCATTTCTAAACTGTAGCCTTCACTTTCCTTAATGACCCCAGGTAGAAATTCATAGAAAATATAAAGTTCATCTTTGTCATCGATAATATGACGATTTCTAAATTTAAAATTAGACGGTATTCTCAATTGATTAGAAATTAGAAACTGTAGAGCTGCTTCATTCTGGTTGACAAATTCAAGAATTTCTTCTTTAGATTTTTTGAATAAAACACCAAGGCAAAATATAGAGAAAATCTTAACAGCAAATTTAGCTATATTCGTTTCTACTATTAATGTTTTTGTTAATATATTTTCTTTAATGATTTGAGAACTTATAACTTCAATATTTGGCACACTACTTTTATTAAATATAGTTTGTAAATCATGCATAATATTCGCGCATTTTTAATATTATAAGTAAAAAAAATTAGTAATTATTAAAAATCCAATAGGATCATTACTATTATTTTTTATAATTATTATTTAATTGTAAATAAATAATTTTAATTAAATTATAAAAAAAACTATTGATGTTTATTATATTTTCTAAAATTAATTAATATTAAAACTAATAAACCTAAGATAATTAAAACCCCGCAAATTACAAAAATCGTAGCAATAGCGACAAAATTGTTAATTGGCAGGTTAGAAATAGAAAATAGGCTTAATATTTGGTTTAGAAAAGGTAGGAAGATGAGTTTTATAAAGTAACCTGTTAATAGATAAAAAATGGTCGTTATAATGACATTAAGCGTAGCTCTTAGTGTAAAAAAAGCCCCTTGAGCGTTAAAGCTTATAAGGCGTTGTGTTGTTATTTGAGCTAAATTGTAGCACCAAGAGCAAAAAAATCCGCCTAAAAACATAATTATAAAGTAAAATAAGAAATTTGGATTTATTAATCCTAAAAAAAGAAACATAAATCCGCTGATAAAACCAGATAATCTCCCCCAAAAAAGTAGATCCGTTTTTTTATTTTTAAAATAGACATAAATATTGTTTATTACCACACCTAAACCGCTAATTGTGATTAGTAGACCAGATGTCTTAACAGATTCAGAATGGATAAAAAACGGAAAGGCAATTAAGGTTGCCGCGTTAGTCCATAAAAATGAAATGGCATAAAAAAATAATAATTCAATAAGAAGCAAGTTTTGTCGCGGTTTATTTTTTTTAAAAAAAGAAATATTCGTTTCTTTTTGTTTTTTTTCAAACTCCACTTTATTCTTGGAAGACAATATTTTTAATTGATAAAAATAAGCTAAAACTATTAATAAGCCGATTATCCATAGAGATAACAAACCAAAATTTTGAAAGAAAAAAGTTGCTAAGAGTGGCGAAAAGAAAAATGAAATATTGTTAGCTAATCTCGAAATGACAATAGCTTTTGGATAATCCAACTTTGGAAGTAATAAAGTGATTGACTTATCAAAAATTACGCTTTCAGCATTAATTAATGCGATATCTAATGCAATAAGAATAAATATAATTATTAACGAAGGATCGTCTTGGTTTAAGGTATAGCAAAGGTAAGTGAAGATTGGAAATTGTAGTAGCAAAATACCTTGAAAGACTTTTTTCACAGGTAATCCATCAACGATACGCATAAAAAAGGGTAAATAAAACATACTTGGCAAAACAGTCATTAGTCCAAACCAAGATAATTGCTCTAAACTTCTCTCTACATTCTTAAAAAGCAAAATGATGACATAAAAAATTATTATTTTGGCATAAACTATTAAGGCTGTATGAGGTATCCATAGCCAAATATATTTTTTCCAGTTGTCATTTGATGTAGTATTCAAGAAAAGGCCTTAATTTATTTACTTAAATGTAAATTTAATTTTTTAAATTGTATAAGTAAATCATTTAACAAAGTTTTGGGAGAATTAATGAAAATAAATCCACTTAAAACCCTTCTTTTTTCTTATCTTTTATTTCTACCGCAAATGCTTTTAGGATTAGCCTACGTCTGCGATAACATTTCAGATGTTGTTCATATTTTAGATACAGATACTAATACGTTTATTGGCTCAATTTCTGTAGGTTCTGGCCCAAGCTATGTCGCTATAACACCAGATGGTTCTAAAGCTTATGTGGCAAACATTGGAAGCAATGATGTATCAGTTATAGACACTGTTACAAGTACTGTCATAGCAACTGTCCCTGTAGGACTTGGCCCAATTTTTGTAGCTATCACCCCAAATGGAGAAAAAGCTTACGTTGCTAATACTTCAGCTAATACCATTTCAGTCATCAATGTAGCAACTGATACCGTCATTGGTTCACCTATAGCTACTGGTTCTGCCCCTTTTGGTTTAAGTGTTTCTACAGATGGAAATTATCTTTTTGTCAATAACTCAGGAAGTACGCTCGGGACAGTGATCGATACAACGAACGACACTATTATCAATACTGTTCCAACTGGCATTTTAAATTTTGGCTCCGCTGTATCTCCAAATGGAAACTATTTATATACTGTAAATTTTAGTAACGACACAGTTTTACGTATATTTATCCCGACTCTAACAGCTGATGGTAGCCCAATACCTGTAGGAAGTTATCCTGAAATGATCACAGTAACAGCAAATGGTTTGTATGCATATGTTGCCAATACGAATAGTAACGATATTACCGTCATAGACTTAAATACAATAACCCCGATCACAACCATACCTCTTGGGGTTTTTCCATTAGGAATAGCATCAACCCCAAATAGTGAAAAAGTTTTTGTCGGAACAACGGCTGGAATTTACGTTATAGATGTAGCTACCAATACAGTAAGTGCTGGACCTTTAACTGCTGGAAGTAATAGTTTACAATTTTTGGCTGTTTTCCCTGATCAATCTCCTGTAGCTCAATTTACAACCACTGTCAACACCCTTTTAAGAACTGTTGATTTCGATGGATCATCCTCTTTCACACCAGACGGGACGATTATTAGTTATGCTTGGGATTTTGGAGATGGCACAACTTTTACAAGCAGCTCTCCAACTACATCTCATACTTACTTAACAGATGGTGTATATACTGTGACCCTATCAGTAACAAATTCAAATAATACCTCTACAAGTATAGTCTTTACCGGTCAAACGGTTAGTAATAATGGAAGCGCATTAGCTGAGCAAATTCAAACCATTTCAATTATTAATCCAACCCCACCATCTCCTCCGCCACCTCCTCCGCCTCCACCACCTCCTGTCGACACCATTTTTCCTCCTCAAAACCTTCAAGGATTTCAAGGGAGAAATCGCTTTGCTTCTCAATACGAGTATTTCAATCAAGTGCGTTTTACTCCCCCAAACCTTGGAAATAGACCAATTTTATATAAAGTCTATCGAAATAGTATGACCCATTTAATAAAAGAGATCTTAGCCTCTAACTCGTTAGAATTTATTGATAATAATCGCAGGAGAGGAGAAACAACCACTTACTATATAACTTCAGTTGATAGTAATGGAAATGAGTCTTTACCATCCTCAATAACAATTAGATAAATTAAGGCTTTAATAATCAATTTTTAAGGATTAGTAAAGAAACTATAAAAAGAGTATAATGAGAAATGAGCCCTTCAACAGTCGAGGTGATAATTCTCTTAAATTGAGGAGATTTTTATGAGTACTATACTGTTGATTCTCTTAATCTTATTGCTTGTTGGCGCTTTCCCAGCTTGGCCTTATAGCGCCGGTTGGGGATATGGACCAAGTAGCGTTATAGGTATTATTCTCTTAATTTTAATAATAATGCTTTTGACCGGTCGAATCTAGCGAGTTACATTAAAAGCCCGCGTTAATACGCGGGCTTCTTATTTAAGTTGTATGTATTTTTTTACAAGAAACTCAAAATATTTAGTCCATATAGATTTATCGATGACGGGACAGGTGATATCTTTTCGTAAAATGCTGTTTGTTTGTTTTGTTAAAAAATGTACAGAAAATTTATTGTCTCTATGCATTACATCAAGCAGCTCAATAAAAGGAGAATGGGGAATCAAGTGAATAATCTTTTTGGCATTTTCAGGATTTCGTATTTTAGACAACCATACTTCTTTATGTAGCCTTTCTAAATTATATTTTTGTGCAAAAAGCGCTAATGCATCGTCTATTTCAGTATAATTATTGTTAATTATATGATAAATCCTTTCAGGTGTTTGTATATTCGATTCAGCAATTGCAATTGTCGCCTTTCCTACAAAATCTACTGGTGTAACAGGTATCTGCAATTTAATACCTAATGGTATTGCCCCAATTTCTAAACAACCTAATAAAAATGCAGAAAAAAAGTTTTCAGAATACCAACTCCCTGTTTCTGTATCACCTGAAATTATGCCAAGACGATAAATACTTGCTTGCAAACCCAATTGCATTACTTCTTTTATAATCTGCTCTGCGGCATATTTTGTTTGCCCATAACCAAATTCTAACTTCCAATTGGGTTGTAAAATATCAGATTCTTCAATAAAAAGTGGGTGCGTATAAAGGAGTGGAAAAGCGGCAAATGTTGAAATAAAATGTAGTGGCTTTAATTTATTTTTTATACAGAATCGTACAATTTCCCTTGTTCCTTCTACGTTTGCACCATATAGCGCTGAATAAGAAAGAATAAAATTTACATTTGCCCCTACATGGAAAACAACATCAATTATTTGCGTTAATGTTTCGTAATCTCTTGAATCAAGGCCAAATTTTGGTAAAGACAAATCTCCAACGATAGGTATGATTTTTTTTATCACATCTTCTTTATATAAATCTTTTTCTCGTAAAGAATTTTCTATTTTTTTTCTCCCCTCTTCTTCATTTTTAGCACGAACAATGCAATAAAATTTCATATCCTTATTTTTCATTAGTTCTTGCAATAGATAAGGGGCCACAAAACCAGTTATACCTGTTACTAAAATGTTATTCTTAGATGTACTTACAAAAAGTGGATGTTGAAGCTCTTGCAAAAAAGAAGCTTCCAGGTCTAATTTTACTTCCTTGTAAGGAGGGATTTTTTCTACAAAAGAGTAATTGGTATTAATTCGGCTTAAATATTTACTTAATTGTTCAGTAGTGGGATGATCAAAAAATACAGTTGGATTTAAGTTAAGATGTCCAAATTCTTTTTGCAATTGATTGATTAATTCAATTGCCATTAAAGAATTTATTCCAAGATCTTTAAATAAGGTTTTATCATCAAATTCTTGCTGTTTATTCACTAGCGAAGAAATTTGCTCACGGATAAAATTTTTAATTTGAAGTTCTTTCTCTTGAATAGAAGTTGGTATCTCAAGATACTCATTTTCAATAGCTGAATTTTTTTTGCTATAAGAATGAATTGAAATAGTAGGGATATTTTTTTCATCAATTCGTTCTCTTTGAAAGGGGTAAGTTGGAGAAAATGGGTCTTTATTTCTATGAAACGGTGCATCAAAACTTTGCCAATTTATACTAAAACCCTTTTTGTATAACTTAACTAAAGCTTCCGCAATTGTGGAGCCGTCTTCTGATCCCCTTTTTTGAGAATAAATCCAGGTTATGGAATCATCCAACTCATCAACGTTTGCCATGCCGATAGTTGATAAAATAGGATGTGGTCCCACTTCTAAAAAGATATGGCACCCCATTTTAAATAAGGTTTGCATCCCTTTTTTGAATTGAACCGCTTCTCTAATATGCCGCTTCCAATAATTTGCCGTAGTTATTTCCTTATTTTCTTCCCCATTTAGATTGCTTATGATGGGGATTTTAGGTTGATTAAATTCAATCGTTTGCATAAACGCATCAAACTCTTCTAAAATTGGCTCTGTCAAATGGGAATGAAAGGCATGTGATACATTTAACAACTTATTATCAATCATCTGTTCGTCTAGCTCTTTAGATAAAAGTTGTAATTGTTCTTTATCTCCTGATAAAACGACTTGAGAGGGACTATTGACGGTGGCAATTGTTATTTTTTCATATTTTGCCATCAACTGTGCCGCTTCAGTTTCACCAACACTTAAAGCAAGCATTCCTCCACCTTTTGGCAAGGAATTAATGAGTTGTGCCCTTTTAACGATAATTTTTAATGCATCTTCTAGTGACCAAACCTCTGCAATACATGCAGCTACATATTCTCCAACGCTATGACCTATTAAAAAATTGGGAGTAATTCCCCAGCTCTTCCATAAATGACTTAAACTGTATTCAAAACAAAATAAGGCGATTTGCGTATACAAGGTCTGATGAATTTCTTCATTCTCGTTAAACATTATGTTTAAAATTGAATTATCTATCAGAGGATTAACAATTAAGGCACAATAATCTAAAGCAGTTTTAAAAACAGGTTGTGTTTCATATAATTTTTTTCCCATCCCATAATATTGAGAACCTTGCCCAGTAAACATAAAGCAAAGTTTCGGTGTTTCTTTTGGATAAAACACTTTAAAGGTTTTTAGCTTTTCTATAATTTCTTGCTTGCTACGACCCCAAACAGCTGTTTTATAAGGAAATTGGTTTCTACATACGTTAGCGGTAAAACATATATTAGCAAGAGTGTCTGAATCTTCTAATTTAAGATAATTCTTATACAATAGAACAAGATCTGATAATGCTTTTTCACTTTTAGCTGATAAAGCAAGTACATGCCAAGGCCTTTCATTAGCAATAAACTCTGTTTTTCTTTGATATTCTTCAATTAAAATGGAAGCATTTGTGCCCCCAAGTCCAAATGAGTTGATTAAAGCGACGCGTGGCATTTCCCCTTTTTCCCAAGGGGTCACTTCAGTAGCTATTTTTAAAGTAGTTGCCTGTTCAATTTTTTCATCAATTGGTTTTGTGAAATTCAAAACAGGGTGAATGGTATTGTGAAGCATCGATAAAAGGACTTTTATGACACTTGTAATTCCTGAAGCCCATTGCAAATGGCCAAGATAAGATTTAGAAGTACTAATGACACAATTTTGTGAAGATTTATCAAAAACTTCTAACAAGCAATTAAGCTCTGCTTGGTCAGCTTTTGGGCTTGCTACACCATGTCCTTCTATAAAACTCACACGAGATGAATCAATATTGCCATTTATTAGAGCCTCATTGATAACTTCCACCATGCTCTCAGAGCTTGGTAAAACAATTTCTGATTCAACACAATCAGAATTTACAGATGTTCCAATAATGGTTCCTAAAATGGTATCACCATCTCTTTCGGCGTCCGATAAACGCTTCAAAACTAAGCTACCAACGCCTTCACTTAATACATAACCATCCGCATTTACATCAAAACTCTTACATTGAGGTGTGGGGGAAATAAGCCAAGCTTGAGATAAGGCAATCTCTTCTATAGGTGATCCTATAAAGCTAACTCCTGAAACTAAAGCAAGCTCAATATCGTTATTTTGCAAATGTTGGCAAGCTATATACAAAGCTACAAGTGATGAGGAGCAATCTGTGTTAAATCCTAAGGCTGGTCCAGTTAAATGATAAAATCTTGATAATCGATTGACAGCTACACTTAAATCATTACCAATCGTTGCGTTCATATCGACATTTGAATAGTCAACCCTGTCAAATTGGCTATCTAACAATCGCGCATTCGCAAACCCTTGCCCACCAATACCGACGTAAATACCACCTTTTTTGTTATAAAGCTTTTCTAATGGTATACCTGCTGATTCAAAAGCTGCCCAACTAGATTCAAGTAACCATCTTTGTTGGGGATCCCACTTTGATGCTTGTTTTTTTCTAAATCCGAAAAAATCAAAATCAAATTCATAAGGGTGAGTGATAAATCCTCCCCACTTAGTATTCATTTTTCCAGGTGTTCCAAGATCTGGACTATAAAATTGTTCAAAATCCCAACGATCATTGGGTATTGTATCTACCGCATTAATTTTATTTTTTAAAAGATCCCAATATTCTTGCAAATTAGATGCCTTCGGAAAATCACAAGACATACCAATGATTGCAATTTTTTCTTTGTTTTTAGTCATATTGGACCTTAAAAATTATATTAATCGAATACTAATGTCTCCCCATCAACTAAAGATGATGCCTCACTGCTAAAAAAAAGTACTGCTTTTGTTATTTTTTCTTTTTGTTCCTCTTCGGTACTATCCGAAGGAACGATTATAGAGTTACTATAGATTTTTTTTAGACCATACTCTTTAGCGATACTTCTACTAAAGGCTAAGGCGCCTGATTGGATCACTGCATACATTGCATTATCATTTGCCATAGCTTTAGAAGGTAAAATAAAAACAATTCGACCAGTTTTATGTTCTACAATCCATTCTTGAATAATATCTTGAACGATAAAAAAACTTTGTTTCAAATAAAAATCAATAAAAAAATTCCATTGATCAAGTGATAATTCAAGAAAAGGATTCAGACTTATTTGCGGTTGTATAGTTAAATCGATTATCAATCCATCAAGATTACTTATTTTATCTTCTAACCAATTATGTAATCGCTCTATATCGCTATGCTCGGTAAAAGCATTTTTTTGAAAAGAAAAGCGATTACTATCAATAATAAAATCATTTTTGCCAGTTCCATACACCTGCCAATCAGAAGCTATGAATTCTCGCACAATGTTTGGCGCAAAAATGCTATCACAATGTATATATAAAATAGATTCATCTTTAGCCATCATATTTACCTGCAATTACAGACGAATTTATTCCTCCAAAACCAAACGCATTGCTTAAGAAAAAATTAATTATATGTTCTCTTCCTTTATTTGGAACTAAATCTAAACCTTCAAATTCCTCATCTCTTTCTTCTTGATTTATTGTGGGGTGAACAAAACTATATCGCATTTGTAAAACGCTTGCTATAAATTCGACAAGACTTGCCGCTGTTAAACAGTGACCAAGCATAGATTTTGTAGAGTTGATAGGTATTTGGTAAATTCTTTCTTGTAAAACTTGCTTTAAGGCTTGAATTTCTATCTGATCACCAAGAGGTGTTGAAGTGGCGTGAGCGTTAACATAATCTATTTTATTATAATCAATGTCAGCATCTTGTAAGGCAAGCTGCATTGTCTTGATTTGCCCATCTAAATGAGGCTTACTCAACCGACAAGCATCTGTTGTATAAGCTCCCCCTAAAACTTCAGCATAGATTTTGGCTTTTCTTTTTTTGGCATGTTCTAAGCTTTCTAAAATTACAGCTCCTGCTGATTCGGCAGGTATAAATCCTTCTCTTTTTTTGTCAAAAGGGCGACTCGCTTTTTGAGGATTATCATTAAACGATTTAAAGGTTAAAGCTTCCATCATGCCCCAACCTTGTAAACTTACCGGATCTAAAGCGCTAGCAGCTCCAGAAACTAAAACTATATCAGCCCGACCACTTCTAATAATATCAATGCCTTGCACTAAAGCTATATTACTGCTCGCGCAAGCCCCCCCAGTTGTTTGACCAGGTCCCCGACTGTTTACAATTTCATTACTTAAAGCTAATATATCGGTATCAACCGCCACCAATCCAAATAAGGGATCAATATATTCTGGTTCTTCTTCATAAGTTAACACATTTTTTTGAATAAATTGGCAATTTAGGTTATGACCGCCTAACATATGAGCAAAGCGATAGGGATCAAAATCAATGAGATGCAAGCCTGAATCAATAAATGCTTGTAAGCAAGCAGTTGCAGTCAGTTTGCCAGCGAGTGGTGTTGGTCTAAATAAGCGCAAAGCTTTATTGATATATTCTTCAGGATAAAAATCTTTATAGGTTGAAAAATGTTTTTTTGGATCAAAATCAGTCATATCGCCACCAATTTTGGATAAACATCTTTCATCCATCTCTTTCCAGCGCGATATATTAGACTTTCCTTCTTTTAATGCATTAAAATAGGTTAGTAAATCTTCACCAAGAGTGGATACAATGCCCATTCCAGTCACTACCACTCTTTGCATGTCGGTTCTATTAACCTTGCCCACAAACTTAACCCTTATCTTTATATTTTTCAAAAAGAGAAACTAATTCCCCTAAATTTTTAAGTTGGGCAAGCTCCGTTCTAGAAACTTTAATTTTCAATTGTTTCATTGAACGCGATACTACCTCAACTATTTCTAAAGAATCAGCTCCTAAATTTTTTAAGGTTTGCTCTTCTGTAATGTCTTCTTCTTTTACGTTTTCTAATATTTCTTTGATATTTCCTTTTATAACGTCGAAAATCTCTTGTCTTGTTGTCATATTTCCTCTCTTATTTAATAGCTTGAATGATGCAAACACAGCTTATCTTCCCTTGAAAAATGGCCTGTGCAATTACTGTTATAAAAAATCCATTATCAAAATATCGTGCTTTAACATGCACAACACCAGGCGGTCTAATCATATGTAAAAAACGAGTACTAAAAACATTTGTAATCTGCACCCATTCTCTTAAATTATTTTCGCCAAGATCATCTTCCTTTTTTATAAAAAGGATCATTCCTGTTTGTCCCATCGCCTCCATTAAAATAGAACCAGGTAATACCGGGTCAGTCGGGAAATGAGAAGCTAATATATTTTTTCGTAGCTCTAAATCACAAATAGCATGAATTGTATTTTTACTAAAATCCATATTTACAACAGAATCAACGACTAACATTTCTTTTCTTTGAGGTAACACTTCTTCTATCTGTTTTTTATTCATTGGATTTACATTATTTGAATCCATTTGAATTTCTTCACAAAGACACAATTTGTAAAATTCTTCACATTCTGGAGGAATATCTATTTTCATATAATTCCCTTTATATCTTTTGTTAATTGCAATATACCAACTGAACTTATCGCATCGTTGTATTTAGCTTGACAGACAACAAAGTAAACATCTTTATCTTCAAATATTTTAGCTTTTAAATAAATCGTCCCAGGAGGATAAATTGCATTTATAAAACGAGCTTCATAAACATGTTTAATAGGTAAATTAACATATTTATGACCACTTTTGTATGACCAATAAAACATTCCAAGTTGGGTCATGACTTCAATTTGGATAACCCCTGGAAAAATTTGTTTAATAGGAAAATGTCCTTCTAAAAAGATCATATGATTGGATAAAAAAACTTTACCTTCAAGAAACCCTATATTATCATCCACTGTGATATTAAAAACTTCATCGATTAAAAGAGTTTCACCTTGTTGTGGCATAATATTTTCAATTTTTTTGCGGCAAAAATGTTCAGAACCAACTGGAACTACCATTTCGTTTTTTTTATAACTTTGAAAAAACGAATTTATTTCTTTTTCTAGAAGAATTTCCATTTTTTCCACCTACATATTAATTTTTACAATATCAATCTGTTCTTTTAACGCCAATTTTTTCATTCATAATTTGAAGATAGGTAACTGGACTTATCAAAGATTGTCCTTCGTCTACAACGATGGTCTGTCCTATCACCCCATCCATTAAACCAGAACATAAAGCTAAACAAACATTGGCGGCTTTGTCTATATTTAAAAAGTTGTAAACATTTTTTTTGAATACATCCTCCCCAAAAATAACCTTAGAACTCTCCGTTGCAAAATAACCAGGTCTTAAAATGTTAACGATGCATCCTTGATCTTTAAGTAACATGGCTAAATAGCGACATATTGTCTCAAGTGCAGCTTTCGCTATCCCAATTATGCTATAACCTGGGTGACAAAGATCTGGGCCATCACTTGAAATACCAATTAAATATTTTGGAAATTTTTTAAAAACATCCTCGTGGGCCTGCACAAGATCTACAATACTCCAAGCTGAGTAACGGATCGATATTTCTAAAGAATTTCTTTTCCAATCTGATAAGTCTTTACTCATCTTTGAAACAGCCACGTTACTAATAATTACATCTAGGCCCTCTTGACACACTTTTTCAATTTTTTTCATTAAATTATCTGTATCTTCCCGATTACCTATATCTGAAGTTATGATGATTGGTGATTTAACTCCAGCTTCCTTGAATTCTTGGATTAAAGTATTTTCATCGACAGATCCCCATTTGTGAGTTATAAAAACATTGTTAGCACCAGCTTTTAGAAAAGCCAAGGCTAAAGCTTTTCCAAATCCCCTCGTTCCACCGGTAATTAAAACATTTTGTCCTTCACAAACTTTTTTCATATATCACCCCTTAATTTTGTTGGTGATGCTCGCTGATAAAATTTTTTATCTCTTCTTGACTAAAAAGCCTTTTGTGCATTTTTTGTTCTTCCCTTAAGCCCTCTTCAAGATTTTCTTTTCTAAGCCTTGATTGATTATTTTTTAAAAGCTGCAAACTGGCTACTGGCAATTCACAAAGCTCTTCAGCTATTTCTAAAGTTATTTGCTTTAATTGCTGCTTTGGAAAAACAAAGGAAGAGATCGGACAGTTTAAGCTTTTAATTTCTTTGCCTTTAAAAAGTTTACCTGTAAATAAATATTTTCTAGCAAGGTAGGGACCAAGAGCCTGCTCAACAACAATTGTCCCACCCATACCAGGTGTAAATCCAAGCGCCATAAAATTTGCACCATACAAACTAGATTCTGCAAGATAACATAAATCACACCATAAACCGATAAGCAATCCCCCACCAATCGCATGCCCTTCCATACAAGCGATTGTGGGAACTTTAATTGAGAGCAATAGGCGGGGGATATCTGCTACATAAAAAGGAAGAGCCTCAAGATTATTTGATTCTGTTAAAGAATCGTGACTACCTCCAAGGCAAAAATTCATGTTGCCTCCGGTTACAATGACAACTTTAATAAAGGGGTGATCATTCAATTCGTTAACAGCTAAGCGTAATTCTTCAACATAACCTTTTTCTAAGTAGGGATGTTCATCTGATGCGATCTGCAATAAAGCTATTTCGCCTTGATAGGTCACTTGTATTTGCTTACTCATAAAAATCCTATTTATGAAGTATTGGAAAATCAAGCAGTCCATTGGTCGCGTGTATATTTTTTCCAGCCAAAAACATACCATTTTCAGAACTTAAAAAAAGAAGAAGCTTTGCCGCTTCCTCGCCCTTAGCAAATCTATTCAATATTGACGTACGAATGAGCACCTGCTTTGCTTCTTCGGGATAATAACGAGTCATTTCAGTATCTATTAATCCAAACGTAACTATATTTACTGTAATCTCTTTGCTATGATGGTTATGAAGATAATTCATAAGTCCAAGTAAGGCCCCTTTACTCAATGAATAACAAGCATTTGATGGTGTTCCACTATCAGCTAAAGAACCTACAATGATTAATCGTCCCTTTCTTTTTTCATCGATAAAATATTGAGTTGCCATCTTAGTCACCAAAAAAGCACCGGTTAAATTGACACCTACAATTTCATCCCATAATTCTTCTGGCAAAGACACTAAAAGAGAGTCTCTACTAATAGCGGCGTTACTAATTACAACATCTATTGCAGAGAATTTTTCTAAAGTCTTTATAAATAGCTTTTTAACGTCTTCTTCCTTAGATACGTCAGCCTGGATGCCAAACCATTGTTCTTTAGGAAATATTTTTAACTCTTCTTCTAAGTCTTTATATTTTTCTAAGGAGTGGTGCCAACAAAAGGAAACCTTTGCACCTGCTTTTAAGGCAGCTAAAATGAATTCGCGACCAACCCCTCTCGTACCACCTGTAATGACTATAGTCTTATGATTGATACCAGGAATTAAATGCATGATCTGCCCCTAAAATATTTACACCTTTTAAGACAGCAACGGCGGCTATTTTATTTTTGTAAATAGCTTGAGTAAAACCAAATCCAATAGGCTCTTTAGTTTTAATTTTACACCGTATTTCTAATGGATCATAGCCTTCGATTTTTCCGAAAAACTCCATTTTAAATATCATCAAAATACGATGACTTCCTTGATTATCCCTTACCAAATACCATAACAAAGCAACGGCCTGACACATTGCTTCTAATACTAAAAAAGAAGGAAAAATAAGCTTATTTGGATTAAAGTCTTTATAAAAATTTATCCTCTTTTTTAAGTTACATACAGCTTGTATATATTCTTCCTCTTTTTGATAGTTTAAAACCTCATCCACAAAAAGATACGGTTTTTTTTGAGGCAAAATATTTTCTATCTCTTTTTGTCCAAGAGTTACTATATTTTCCTCCGAGCCCGTTACGATCCCCTTAGAAAACACTTCGAAATAATCGTTATATTCTTGCTTTAGTGCTATTAACATAACTATTTATCCCATGGTGACAAACCTTCATAAAAGTTTGAAATCCTCAATTTTACAGAATCTTTTAAAAAAAGATTTTGCATAGTTTGGTAAACATCTTCGAAGTAGGTGTTGGTTATTGTAAAATATTTATCAGATAACCTTTTCATTTCTTTAATAGCATTAGGCTCTAAAAGAGAAAGGCGATACACTATCCGTTTTAAAGGAAGATCTGTTGTTTCATTAAGCTCATCCACTAAGCCTTGGGTATACGCTTGCTCAGCGTTTAAAACGCCACCTAATGCTAAATATTTAGTTTTTGCTACCCCTATTCTATTAGCAATGAATGGAAATACCACTCCTGGCAATATTCCCATAATCGTTTCGGGCAAAGAAAAACTCGCCTGTTGGTTAGCAATCACTACATCGGAAGCGGCAACTATACCAACTCCACCTCCCATAACCTTTCCTTCTACAACCGAGATAATAGGTTTTGATGAAGTAGATAGTCTTTTTAGAAGAGTTAAAAATTTCTTCAAAAAAATGGTTGATATTTCTGAAGTTTCTATATTTGATAATGTCGAAGACAAATCAAAACCAGCACAAAAAATTTCTTTATTTCCTTTAATCAAAATGCATTTTACGTCTTGATGTTTTTCTGCTTGGCTTAAGTTTTGAAAAATAGTTTCTAATTTATTTAAGGATATAGCGCTGTTAGTTTCTGTGGATATATCTATAGCAAAACAGCAAACATCTTTAATTTTTACTATCATAAACTTTAGCTCCACTTGTAGTTTCGATAGTAGTCAGCAATCGATTCTAAAACTAATAAGTTTGAATTTTGATAAAGATCTTTGTAATAGGCATTATTTAAATCAGTCGTGTAGTCCTTTAAATGTAAAATATCTTCATAATCATAAACAAGCTTCTCATATTCTTCTGGGGTAATAACTCTTCTTGTTTCGAGATGTTCTTTAATTTTTTTATGTACCTTTGAGGTGAAAGCTGGATTAATTTCACCTGAAAAGAATTCCGCACAAGCTCCAGATCCGTAAGAAAAAAAGCCAACTTTTTTCATCTGCCCCTTTTCTTCATGCACTACTTCTAATAGACCTGCAAGAGCTGCGTATAAACTACCAGAATAGATGTTGGCTAATTCATAATTATAAAGAAATGATGGATAAACCATTTGATGAAATGAGGTTTTGATTTCTTCATTTTCTATATCTTCATAAATATTTTTTAATAAAGTACTAAACGCTTTATCTACCAAGGAAATTAAAGGGGTGTGGAAGAGTATATAATCAAACTGCTCTTTGAAATTTTGAGGGGAAATAGACGCTTTTTTAGCGTAATCTTCCCAAGCTAATTCAAGTAAGTCAAGATAGGAATATAATGATAAAACAGGATTTCCATGTTCGTATTTTAAGGTCGGGCGAGCCACATCATATACTTCTCTAGAAGCATAGCCCGTAACAGGTCCGATAATACATGCTTTTGGTTGATGAGAAAGCAACAAAGCAGACGCTCCACTTCCAGCGGTTAGCTCAGCTAAATGCCCAATATGGGGTCTTGCTACGTCAGAACTTATTACTAAGGCTTTTTTATCAGGGCTTTCCAGTCGTAGCCAATTAAGCGCCATTTGAAGAGCCGCGGTGCCCCCATAACAAGCATGTTTTATTTCAAAATTTCTACAGTGAGTATTTAAATCTAGATATCGGTGAACATAGGAACTTATTGGTTTACCATAATCCAATCCACTCTCAGTAGCGACAATTAATAAACCTATTGTATTTTTATCAATTGCGTCTAAAAGAGGCTTGGCCGCGTTAACAGCTAAAGTTACTGGATCTTCAAATAAGGGCACAATCGTCTTTTTAGTAAAGCCAACGTCTTTTAGCCCCTTTTCAGAAAGATTTCTAAAAGCAGCCAATTCTTTTGCGCTTACACTTAAACGAGATCCATATAAGTTAATATCTTCAATACCGACTATAATATTCATATCGATCTTTAAAATTTTTACTATATAATTATTATTATATTGAAATAGTGAATTAAAATCAGAAAATCGAAAATAATCTTAATAATTTATGGAAGATTTAGAGGTATGGATAACTAATGTAGATACAATTGAAATACCATCAATTGATTCTTTTTTAGATAAAAACGAAGAAAAAATCTTAAATTGTTTAAAAAATGAGCAATCTCGTCATTTATTTATAAAATCAAGATTTTTTTTAAAAAACATACTAAAAAAATATTTACATTTACCTATTGAAAAAATACAAATACATTACTCAAAATACGCTAAGCCGAGCATTTATCCGCCCTTGCAGTTTAATCTTTCTCACAGTAAATCCTATATTACTTGTGTAGTATCACCTTTTTATAAGGTTGGCATTGATATTGAGTTCATGAAAGATATTGATGCCCTAGAAATGGGAAAATTGATTTTTTCACAAGAAGAATGGAAGATATTTTCAAATTTAAAAAGAGGTGATCAAAAGAGTTACTTTTTTCATACCTGGACATGCAAAGAAGCTTTTTTGAAAGGGATTGGAATTGGACTACATTATCCTTTAAATAAAATTACCATAGAAGATTTTGCCATCAAAAATGGCAATCATTCTATAAAAAAATGGCAACTTGTGCCATTTGCTTTAGATTCTGAGTATAAAAGCATTATAGCTGTTAAAAACTTTGGTGAGTCGTTTAATTTAAAAAAATATAACGTATGAAAAAAAAAGTTTTTTTTATAGTTAATCCACTATCTGGTGGAATAAATAAAAATAAAATTTTTCAAGATATTGAAGAATGGATAGATAATGCTCAATTTGATTATCAAATTGCTGTGTCTAAAGATTCCAAAGATGTAACTACACTTTCAAAACAAGCCTTGACCCAAGAATTTGATGCCATAGTTGGTATTGGCGGGGATGGCACTTTGCATGCCATAGGAAATGTTATCGTTAATACATCTGTTGCATTAGGTATAATCTCTTATGGCTCATCAAATTCTTTAGGTGATCACTTTAAAATCCCTAAAAAGATAGAAGATTCTCTGAAAGTCATTAACCATTTTAAGCTTAAAACGATTGATACTGTTCTTATTAATGGAGAAGAAACATTACTTGGCATTGGAGCTGTAGGATTTGAAGCTTATGTTGTGACAAACACCTTCAAATCTGTAAAAAAAAGAGGATTTTGGAAATATTATTATAAAGCAGCTAAAGCCCTTCCTTTATACCCCTATCACAATTTTTCCTTAGAGGTCGACGGTAAATTAATAAAAATAAAAGGATTGACTATAACTTTTGCCAATATTTCACAATATGGCAAAAACGGAATTATTGCTCCTTTTGCAAAAGACGATGATGGATATTTAGATATTATTATTGCAAAGCCATTTCCAATCTATGCTTTACCTAAAATTTTTTATCAAATTTATCATGGTACCATTCATCATTCTCCTTACGCACAAATGATTAAATGCAAAACTGCTACAATATATGATGCAGAAATTGTAGCTCATTTAGACGGAGAAACTTATCTTGCAAAAGATGCATTGACTCTTTCCATTGCGCCAAAGTCTTTAAAAATCATTGTACCTTGACGGTAAAAAAAAGTTATTGCTATAGCTTTTTTATACTTGCCAAGGAGTCACGATGAGTAAAAAAAATTTTATTATTTTATTAACGGTTTTGTTTTTTCACACACAAATGGAAGGAGTTTTATTGGTTGGAACTGCCAAAACCAATATAACACCACCAATTGGTACACCATCTGCAGGCTATGCAGAAAGACGAAATGTTGGTATGACTTCCGTTCATGACCCTCTTTATGCAACGACTATCTTTATTTACAATGGCTTAAAGAAAGTTGCTCTTTGTAGCGTAGATAATTTTGGCTATTTATACCCAATGACATCTCAAATCAAAGCGATTGTGAATGCAACGCCTGGACTTGAAGATTGTGAAGTGTTCATTTTTTCTTCCAATACAAGTTCTGGAAGTGGGGCTATTTACCAAATACCTATAATTGAACAATTACTATCCGGTCCTTACGATCCAGTGATTGCAGAATTTAACATTACGCAAACTGTAAAATCTATTTTATTAGCAAGTCAAAACATTCAACCTGCCTTACTTGGAGTTGGCTATACACAAGCACCAGAAAATTTAGGCGTTTATCGCAGCACTTGGCCAGAAGATGTACAACCATCAAATGACATAACTGTGATAAAGATAACAAAGCTAGATAATACTCCTTTAGCTGTAATCTTTAACTATGCGCTAAAAGCCACTGCTTTAGGTCCTGAAAATCTGGCCTTTTCAGCAGATTATATTGGCTATGCAAGGACTTACTTACAAGCATTGCTTGGATCCAACGTCGAAGTGGGATTTATTAACGGAGCATCAGCTGAAATTATTCCAAATGATAGCCAATTCAAATCCTTTGCCTTATGCGATTTTATTGGCAAATCTTTAGCGCAGGCTGTGTTTGCAGCATGGCCAAATATAGGGGTATCATCAGATTTAAATATTTCAATTCTAAAAGATCCTTACCTTTTGCTACCACAACCAAGCACTGGCGGTTTTTCTATTGGAGATGAACCTTACCCGACAGAAATTAATGCTATCACTTTTAATAACTTACATAACTTCATTACAATACCTGGTGAATTAAGCTGTGTTTATTATTATTTTTTACAAAGGTTTGGACCAACATTTGGTTTAAGAACATCGGTTTTTGGACTTGCGAACGACGCTCAAGGTTACATCATTACTCCTGAAGCTTATGCCAAAGGCACACAAGAATCAGCTTTTTCTTTTGGTGGCCCAGCCTATGGTGCTTATGTAATTAGCAAAGTTGCGCGATTAATCAATATATTTTTTAATCCTTTTGCTTCTTACGTTTACCCAGATTTGCCCGTAATTCCACTTCCCGCAAATTAATTTGTTACTTTTGTCCGTTCTTATAAGCAAATGTTTATAAGAACGGCTTATTTTTTTAAAAATTCCCTTATATATCTTTTTTTTGCTATTCTTTGCTTTTAAAACCAATCAGAAGAACTAATAATGAAAAAAAAAATAACTTTTATCCTTTATGTTTTTATTGCATTAACGCAAACCACATTTGCCAATGTTTTAGTAGGTACGGCTCAAACAAACATTACACCACCACTTGGAACCCCATCGGCCGGTTATGCAGAAAGATTTAATAGAGGTATGACCTCTGTTCACGATCCTCTGCTTGCTAATGCACTTGTGATCGATAATGGAACTCGAAAAATAGCCTTTTGTTCTGTTGATCATTTAGGTTTTAATTCTGCTATGGTTCAATCTGTAAAAGAAATTATACAGAGCCATCAAGGCTTAGAAACTTGTGAAATCTTTGTTTCATCTACTCATACACACTCAGGTGGGGGTTGCTTTTTTGACGATCCAATCTTAGAAAAATTTGTAACAGGCCCATTTAGTCCTGAAATTACACAACTTTATATCATACAAACAGCGCAGGCCATAATTGATGCAGATAAAAATAAAGAACTTGGATTAATAGGAATTGGATATACGCAAACATCTGACAATTTAAGCTATTACAGAAGCTCATGGCCAGAAGACATGCCCCCTTCTAAAGACTTAACCATTATAAAAGTGACTAAATTAGACGGATCGCCTTTAGCTGTCTTGTTTAACTTTGCTCTACATCCAACCACATTAGATTATACAAATTTTGCATTTTCTGCAGACTTTGTTTACTTTGCTCGAGAAAGTATAAAAGAAAAACTTGGCAAAGAGACGATGGTTCTTTTTATAAATGGAGCACAAGGAGATATTATTCCTTTAGAAGATGGTTCCCTAACTTCTTTTGCTTTAGGAGATTCTATTGGAAAATCGATAGCTAATACGGTCGTAAATGCATGGCCATTTATTCCTACCAATGACTCATTATCAATAGCTACTTTTAAGGACGCTTATGATTTAATTCCTCAGCCTAATACTTCGGGAATGAGTTTAAATATTGACCATTATTTTACGGAGATTAATTTTATTGTTTTAAATGGCATTCATTCATTTGTCACAATTCCTGGCGAATTAAGTTGTGTTTATTATTATTTCTTAAATCATTTTGCTAGAAACTTAGGCCTACACTTATCGGTCTTTGGACTAACAAACGATGCCCACGGTTATATAATTACACCAGAGTCTTTTAAACGTAAAACATACGAATCAACCTTTTCCTTTGGAGGTCCAAATTATGGAAATGTTGTTTTAGAAAAAGCTACTCGACTGATCAATATTTATTTAAATCCCTTTGCAGAACAAGCGCTAGTAAACCCAAGACCTTGAGGAGAAAATGATAAGCACAATCACGAGTGGATTGGAAGATTTAAAAAACTATAATTTTATTTTACCTATCCAAATTAGATCAACACAAGGTGAAACTTTTGACAAGTTATGTACAAGTTATGCTAAAATCTTAAAGTTTAGTAAGCAGTATATAAGTTTGAAAACTAGGACACAAAACCAGTTAGCTTCTTGGAAAAGTAAGTTTACAAAAGAGAATATCACTTTATTAGAAGTAAAAAAAACTCAACAATTATCACCTACAAAAGTGGGTGATATTGAAAAAAAAATTAAAGTTTTAAAAATTACTATTATAGCTATATCTATATTTGCTTTTGCACTAGGTTTAGCTTCTGTCCCCTTAACTGTTTTTTTTGGTTTGTTGCCATTAGGCATAATTTGTGGAGTGATTAAGATAATTTTTATAGTAGATGCAATTTTAGCCAAATATCTTCAACTGACTAAAAAAAATAAAAGAATTATTAGCCCTGAATTTACCTCGTTTGCAAATTTATATGCTGATTCAACCAGTTCTGTCAGAAAAATGACTAAAGGAAATGCAGCACAAACTATACCTTTAGTCTATTTGAAGGATAATCACTTACATAAAGTTTATAAAGATTGGAAAAGGGAAGCTAAGGTTATTTATAACAATCTGGCAAAAGCAACGGTGATATTGAATCAAATAAATCCATCAATAGGCCCTGTTATTAAAGAAAAAGCTTAAAAAGAAATTTAAGTCTTTAGTTCCAAAAGGACCAACATAACCCAAGCATAAACTATTTTGTTGTATTGGTCCTTAACATCTTTTTAATCAAAGATAAAGAGTAACGTCCACTTAAACTACCCATTGAATACATAATGCAAAACTACACATATAAAAAGTAATTACAAGAATGTATATTCCCTTTAGTCGGAGAAATCATTTTTACAAGATTTGGATTTTGTAAAAAGTTAAGGGCTTTCGGGTGATTTTGTAAAATATGCTTTCTAGCTAAAAAGTATCTACCTGCCGCCTTTTCTCCTAGACATACCGACATAACAGCTTGCACAGGAATTGCTAATTGTATTGCCGATTTTATGACTAATCCAACAGAATTTATAGCTCCAATAGCAAAATATAGGGGTATTCCAATAAAAGCTAAACTTACACGTGCATAAAACTCTATGCGAGCTTTAGATAAACTTTTCTTTCTAAGAGAGGGTGGTAACCCCTCAAATGAATTCTTTAAATGAGACCTATCTTCCAATAAAGGTGCATTTTCTTCATTTAAAGAATTTTTTAAACGATCAATCTTTTGACTTAAGTGATTTAGGTGAGAAACATAACGGACAATTTGAAAAAATGGGGCTACAATAGCTTGAATAATTCCATCTATTGGACGAGCAAAATAATTAATTAATTGGTAAGCGTGGGGGGCAATCCGACTGGAAAGTTTATCAATATTAGGATTATTAATTCTAGGCGAACTAACTTCTTTAGCTTCGTAGCTTTTTTTATGAACTAAATGAGCTAAAGGAGTAAATAATTGAACGCTGCTCTCGGTCGCAATCGTTGTTATCGCCGCTATTGCAACACTCGAACCACTAGCTCCTGCAATGATTAAGTTCATTAACCCCTCAAATTGATTTCTAATATTATAACAATTTTTTTAAATTATTAAAAATAGTTATTATTCATTATAAATTAGATTCATTGCAGTCTTCTTCCCAACCGCCTCCTATTGCTTTATATATAGAAATGTAATCCATTAATAGCGCTACTTGAGATTGTAAAAGATTATCACGGGCTGTAAGATAGGATCTTCTTTTTTCTTGAACAGTTATATAATCTTTATCACCTACATCATAAAGCATCTTGGTCAAATCCAAGTTTTTTTGGGTTTCATACAAAGAAAGAGTCTGTAAATCGAGTTTTTCTTGATCACTATTAAAAGAAGCTATAGCGTTTTCAGTTTCTTCCAAAGCCTGATAAACAACTTTTTGATAATTATAAAAAGCTTCTTGCCGATTAAGCTTACTAACATCAACGTCTTGTTGTAACAAGCGACTATTAAAAATAGGGAGAAGTAATTGAGATTCTGCAAACCATGTTCCACTAGAGGGATTTAATAATGTTTTAATACAAGTACTCACATCTCCTATAAACCCTCTGATAGAAAAACGTGGGAATAAAGCAGCTATCGCACTTGATACTCTTTCCGTTGCAACAGCTAAGTCTTTTTCAGCCTTTCTAATGTCGGGCCTTCTCCTTAAAAGTTCAGATGGAACCCCAATTGTTTTTTCAGTTGGTAAACACGGAATTGGGAAAGGTTTTTGCAACTCTTCAAAAAGCTCATGAGGACTTTGACCCAAAAGGATACTTAAGTGATGGATAGATTTAGCAATAGATAAATCTAACAGGGGTTTTTGTTGTTTTATTTGGTAGAGTGCCTCTTGTAAAGCTCCTGTATCAATCGCACTAATTTGTCCAATGTTCTCTAACACTTTGTGTAAATAAAGCAAATCTTCATGAACACTTATATTTTCCTCGAGAAGATCTAAACGCTGCTGTGCACTTCTTAATTCTATATAATTTCTAGCAATTTCAGCTGTTAGTGTCACCCAAAGATCACATAAACTCTCTTCCACTGATTCTATTTTGGCATTTAAGGCTTTGAGTTCATGGGCGATTCGCCCAAAAAAATCTATTTCCCATTCAGCATCAAAACCCACTTCTAAAAAATCTGTATTGATTCTATTTGATCCTCTAGCATTATCTTTTACTGCATGTTTTAAAAGGCCATCTAATATTGAACGTTGATTGTAAACATGCCCAAAAGCCACCGATCCATCGATATGTGGATAATTTTCAAATGCTTTTCCTTTTTTTTCTCTTCTTACCTGCAATATTCTTGTAGCTGCAATTTGTAAATCAAGGTTTTTGGTTCCAGCTCTATCAATTAAAGAGGATAAAATGGGATCATTAAAATTTTCCCACCAAAGCCTATTCGTTGGACTTGAGCTAATCCATTCCTCATTTTTGACACTGTGCCAATTACAGGGAATGTTAACTTCTGGCAACTCATGCTCTGGTGCTAAATTACAACCTAATAGCAAAGTTATAGGAAGTAATTTGTTAATTTTTTTGAACTTCATTTTTGGCACCGTTATTCAGTTGATTTGACTCTATAAAAACATCCATCTGTTGTCCTACATAAAGATGCTCAGATCCATTCAAAAAACGATACGTTACTTGCAAAACTCTGGTATCTGTTTTTTCTGAAATATCGTTTGTCAAATTCTTTTTTCGTACAAGGTATGGTTCTAAATGAACAAACTCTAAAGGAAATTCGAAATTTGGATCTCCTTGTAAATAAGCAACTGCTGGTGCATTTTGATTAAAATAGGGGGCATTGAATTGATTAATGCTAACATCTAAATATTTTTCGGTAGTATTGCCTATTACCATCATAGGAGAAACAGAAGCATCCATAGCAAGCTCACCTTCATGAATTTTAGCTTGCAGAACTTTTCCTGCAATGGGTGAACGGATAATGGTTCTTTCGATTTCAGTTTTAATTCTATCGACGTTTGTTTTCGCTTGTAAAATTTGCAATTTAGCTATTTCTAAATCTGGCTTCCAAGTTCCGGTTTGCGTTTTGCTAAATGCAGATTTAGCCTCATCGACTTTTGCTTGTGCTTGCTCAAAATTAACTTTTCTACGATTGATCTCATTTTGACTCAAAGCCCTTTTATCTTCTAATTTCTCAACAATATCATATTCATGTTTCGCTTGAAATAAAGAGGCTTGGGCACTTTTGAGATTAGCTTCTGCAGATGCTATATCTTCAAGCCTTGGATAATCTTTTAATTTTTCATAATTAGCCACAGCTATTTGATAATCAACCTCTTTACTTTTAAGTTCTGCTTCTAAATCTCTATTTTCTAATTCTATTAAAGGACTACCAGCTTGAATTTCTTCTCCAACTTTAACAAAAACTTTTTTTACAACTCTTTGTAATGGAGTTCCAATTATAATGTTTTCGCTACTAGCTTCTACGATTCCAACGCCTGCTATATAAGACTTAAATGGCGCCACGGGATGGTGAGAAACTTGTGCTTTAGGTTCAGTTTTGTGAGCTTCTCGCCACATAAACCAAATAATTAAAAAAAGTGAAACAACAGTTAAAAAGGCAATAACCTTAAAATAATTTCTACTCATGTCCATCCCCTGTTGTAATCTGCCCATCTCCCATATAAACAATTCTGTTTGCAAAAGGAAAAATACGGTGGTCGTGGGTCACAACCAAAATTGTTTTGGAAGCTTCTTCTACTAACTCTTTTAATATTTTCATAACTTCAGCGCCTGATACGTGATCTAAGGAGCTGGTTGGTTCATCACATACGATTAATTGTGATTCATTAATAATAGCTCTTGCAATGGCAACTCTTTGTTGTTGTCCTTTTGAAAGATTGGATGGTGAAACGTTGTGTTTATTAGCAAGTCCCATTCTTTTAAGTTGCACAATAGCCTTTTCAATAGCAATTTCCTCTTCTTCACCCGCCACAATTAAGGGCAAAGAGACATTTTCAGCCACTGTTAAAGTGGGAATTAAAAAAAAAGACTGAAAAACAATCCCCAAATGATCTCTTCTAAATAGTGTTTTCTCTTCTTCATTCATTTCTTTAACATTGTGGCCTAAGAGCACTAATTCGCCAGCATCTGCAGTTAAAATAGTGGCGATAATAGATAGCAATGTTGTTTTACCAGAACCTGAAGGACCAACCATCAACGTTAAAGTTTTGGCATCTATTTCTAAATCGATCCCTTTTAAGACTTCAACTTTGTTATCATTATTCCCATAGGTCTTTCTAATACCGCGACATTGAACAGCCGGTTGCATAACTTTTAAGTCCCCATTAATGTTTTAGGATCGGCATTAATCACTTTGCGCACACTTAAAATGGCCGTTGATAAACAAATGGTAAAAATTATAAAGGCACAAAATAAAAGGAGTTGCCAAGGAAACATAAAGGCCAAAGTTGTATCTTCGATAGCAAAACCCCATAGTATTGTTGCAGCTGTCCCTAAACAAAAACCAATAATTCCCACTAAGACAGCCTGCAGAGTAATCATTTGTAAAATCATTTTTCTAGTGCCCCCAACTGCCTTTATCAACGCATAATACGTTAAATTAGCTACAGTCATGCTATAAAAGATTTGACCCGCTATTGAAAAACCAATAATGACACCTAAGGCAACTGACAATCCAAAATTGATTAATATCCCCGTTTTCAAAAATGAATCGACAATTTTTTTCTTAAATTCTTCTCTTGTTAAGGCATCAAGTTTCGTTCTTGAATTTATCATTTGCTGTATATGAGGAATGTCAACGCCTTCACAAGTTTTAGCAACAATAAAGCTATAGCGTTCCCTTGGAATGGACGTGAAATGAAAAAATTCTTCATTAGAACAAAAGATTATAGGTTGAGGGTAAAACCCTTGGGTGATTTTGCAAATTCCAACTACGACTGCCCTATGATGATTTATCTCAAGTTCATCACCAAGCTTTAAGGGAATAACCGTTCCATCTGCCATTTTTTTTGCTAAGGCTCCATGGGCTGAGTAAGTGTCTACTATAATCCCACCTTCTCGTCTTAAATCTTCAACTTGTCCTTGTAACATAACATTTGGTGCCCCAATTAATGTTGCATCATCCACCCCATATAATTGACACATTTCAAAAATATTGGTCTCTGTTACAAGAGGAACCATAGTAATATTTATAGGAGAGGCCCACTTCATGCCAGGTACACTTCTAATGACGTCAAGGTAACCGGATGGGACACTACGAACGCGATCATCACTTTCCGTAGCTGGATCAATGATCCAAAGATTGGGGGCTGAAATGTCAGTAACGGTGCGATAAGAACGAGAAATTAATCCTAAAAAGATAGCTGACTGCTGTGAGATTAAAAGTGTGGCTAAAAAAATGCCAAAGATCACCCCTATAAAAGCTGATCTTTTGCCAATTAACATTTTTATAGCGAGTAAAAGCATAACCTTCAAATACGTTTTAAGCCGAAATCGGACTGTAACAAAACGCTCTTCTGATGTGCAAGTTTTTTTTTGAAAAATATTCTTTATTTGAAAATGAATTTTAAAATGAAGATTAATTTATTTTAGATTTTTTATTATTTTAAACTAATTTAGAACAATTGTTTTTGAATATATAAATTTCAGGAAAGGTTACTAAACATTGAACTTTATTGATATTATCCAATAAGTAGGATTAATTTTATAAAACCTTTACAAAATTGTTTTATACTTATGTTTATAATTTTTAAAGTATATGAATACAGTTTATTTAAACAATACCCTTACCGAAAGTAATACCTTTACATTAGGCAATAAATCTTTTGAAGGAAAAGAACGTCTTCAATTTTTCGAGCGAATATTTGAAAAAATTAGAACTTTTTTAAATATTCCAAATAAATGGTCATTGTTAAACGTTGTTTATTTAAAAAATGAGAACAATAAAATTCATATAACAACTAAAGAAATTTTTATTTCTACTCTATCCATTGTAGCTCATACTGGTTGGGAATCAAAAAAAGTTGCCACACTCTGTAAAACAGGCTTAATTGCAAATAGGTTAAACAATCATTTTGATTCTACACATCGTCAACAAAACTTAGGATTTTCCAATCGAGAGTTGGTATTAGCGGGTATCGATTCTCCTACATTAAGTAAAATTGTTCCTTTTGTACAAAATAGCTTTAACGGCAAAAGTTATTACGACTGCCAAAAAGAGTCAATTACAGATAAAAAAGCCACAAACTGTTTAAGTATAAAACGGCAAGGAAATGATATAAAAGTTAGGAGATGTCGTTTTACTCCATTGTCGGGAGCTAGTAAATTCATCAATTTTCGATTAAATCTCAGTGCTATGAATGTAGAAGTGAAAACATATGAAACGTTATCTCACGACAAGAAAGATGAGGGAAAAAAAATTGAAAAGAAGATCTATAAGTCTTTAAAAAATAAACACATTGTGGATTGCAAAAAGACTAAAAGCACAGGAAGTATCAGGAGCTACTATTTAGAATATTGTACACAAGGACAATTAATTTCTAATTTTTCAATTCTCTCACGAGAAGAAAAGTTAACAGCTATGCAGGAAGCTTTTTTAGGTTTACATACCTTGCATCAAACAGGTTACTTACATTTTGATCTTCATACGGGAAATTTTTTAATGACTGAAGAAGAAGGCAAAAAGGTAACTAAACTAAATGATTTTGGAAACGCTCGAAAATTAGCACACATAAATTCAAACCGATATTTTCAAAAAATTTTTTCAAATCCTGGATGGACAGCTAACTGGACGGTTTTTTCGCCAGAAATGAGACTTAATTATTTACTATCGACTGTAAATAGGACTGAAAAAAAAGCTAAGCGCTTAAATGAAGAGCAACGACAAAAACATCAGAACCGTTTAAAAGCTTTTAAAAAGTTTCAAGAAGCCTTAAAAATGCATAAAATAGAAGGACAAGTAATCACAGAAAAAACCGATATTTGGCAACTTGGCTTAAATTTAGCTTTTGAATGGTATAAGGTTGACTTGTCTAAACTCTCTTCGTGGAAGTATGTGCGCACTCTTCCAAAATTCTTACATTTTCTTTACTTTTATGCGAAAAGAGGATTCGATCCAAGAGAAATGGATCATATACAACAACTTGAATTAGAACTAAAGACCCAAAATTCCCCACCAGAACCTATTAATAAAAATTCAGTTTCGTATCTCTTTTGGAGGATGCTTAATAAAGATCAAAATATTAGACCCACAGCTCAAGAAGCAGCTGAATTAATTAATCAAATTAAATTAATAAAAAGATAATTAATTCTTTTTAAAATTAATATTTATTATAATTAATTGTAAAATACGTTATTATTAGTATAAAAAAGGGAGAAATTTTATGAATCCTTCTTCTCCTGCACTTAATTCTTCTGTTATTACGACCCAAGCGGATCATAAATTTTTTGAAATTCCAATAACTAATAATTCTGAGCCATTTGAACCATTTGTTTTCGATATATTAAATAATGGCGATCAAGCAAAAAGTTTACATAAACTTCCCTTAAAACAAAAAATAGAAATACTTCAAGAATATAATCAAATCATTGATGAATTAAGTTGCGAAGATGATTTGATTATCAAAATTGGAATTTTAAAAAATAAGATCTTAAAAATTTATCAAGATGAGAAATAAATTATGGAAAAGAATGATTATTCTTTTGGCTCAATAGATCCTTATAATAATACACCAAATTATATAACCCCTCAAAAAGTAGAAAAAGATCGCAATGAGGAGATAACAGAAATTGCTACAGACCTGTTAACTGAAGAATACTCTAGTTATATATCAAGTTTAAAAAATGAATCAAAACTTCAATTAAAAGATATCCAAGCCAAGCTTATCAATGAGGGCTTAACACAAGAATCTTTTGATACTGCCCTCAATAAAGTAAAAGATATAGTGAAGGAAAATAACATAAAAAAATCTGAAGATCCTTTGAATTTTTTGGGCATTTCCTATGAAGAATTTGTTAAACAAATGCCCCCTGGGAACATAATTCGAATATTGTATAGAGGAAAAGAGTTTAATTTAGGTGAATTCTTCCTAATATCCAAAAAAGAAAAAATCGAAAAAAATGAAGTAATTTACGACTCAATTCCGGCAACTCTAGCCATAAAACAAAAAGTACACAAAATATTACCAAAAGACGTCGATGTTAATGATTTATTTAAATACTCAACCGTAACTTTAGTCACTAAAGACAATAGGTATGATTTAAAAGAATTATTACAAGACAATGAAAAAGCTTTCGAAGCTGTTACAAACATTCCTTATAGAATTGAAATAAAAAGTGATTCAATTAACTATTCATACGAAAAAGGTAGACTTGTCCGTTTAGAATAAATAACCAATAGGTAATAAAATGTCAGGAATTCTTATTACATTATTAGTTCTAGCAGTCTTGTTAGTGTTATGGGGCGTTGGCATTTATAACCGCTTAGTAACACTGCGCAACCAAGTTAAAAACGCTTGGAGCCAAATCGATGTTCAGTTACAACGTCGATATGATTTGATCCCAAATCTAGTTGAAGCTGTTAAAGGGTATATGACCTATGAAAAAAGCACTTTAGAAGCAGTCATAAGTGCTAGAAACCAAGCCTCAGCTGCAAGACAAGATATAAAAAAAGAAGGGTTACCAGAAGAAGGAAGCATAAAACAACTAGCCACTGCTGAAACTGCTTTGAGAGCTGGAACTGCAAGCATTTTTGCTTTAGCTGAAAATTACCCACAACTTAGAGCCAGTGAAAACATGCAACAACTTCAAGAAGAATTAAGCTCTACTGAAAACAAAGTTGCTTTTGCAAGACAGGCCTATAATGATCAAGTCATGATGTATAATACAGCCCAACAAGAATTCCCAGCTGTTGTTATCGCTTCCATGCTAGGTCACCATTTAGCAGATACTTTTGATGTTCAAGATGCAGAGGCTAAAAAAGCTGTAAAAGTTTCCTTTTAAGGAGAAAACTTTATGGCAATGAATTTTTGGGAAGCACAGCGAAGGGCTAAGAAAAAAACAACTATATACCTGTCATTATTTATTTTTTTAACAATAACAATGGCAATTGCTTGTGAATACGCCCTTCGCCTTTTAGCGCCTGAAGATTATGATCCAAACTACCCTATCTTTGGTTTTATTTTTCTTATCATTACTTTTGGAGTAGCTCTCTTTGAATACTCTATGTATGCAAGTTTTGGGGGCTCTTATGTCGCTGAAAATGTAGGTGGCTATAGAATAGATCCTCAAACCACAGATTTTAAAGAGCGTCAATTACTAAACATCGTTCAAGAAATGACATTATCGGCCTCATTGCCTATGCCCCCTGTTTATATTTTACCAGCAGATGAAATAAATGCTTTTGCCGCAGGCTTAAAACCAAATAACGCAGCCATTGCCATAACAAGAGGCGCGCTACAAACATTAAATCGAGATGAAATACAGGGTGTGATTGCCCATGAAGTGGGCCACATACGAAATGGCGATATGAAAATTAGTATGCGCTTAGCTGCCATGGTCATGGGGTTTTTCTTTTTGCTGTATTTTTCTTTAAGGATCCTTCAGTTCACACCAAGATCAAGAGATAATGATCGCAATGGAGGCGTTGTTATGATCGCAGCCCTATTGATGATTATTGCAGGTGTTATCACTTGGTTTTTAGGTTCTATATTAAAAGCTGCAGTAAGCCGTCAAAGAGAGTATTTAGCTGACGCTAGCGCTGTACAATTTACTAGAAATCCAGAAGGAATTGCTAATGCCTTAAGAAAAATTGCAAAAGAGCAAAGGCATGATTTATCATCTAGTGGAATGGCCTATTCTCATATGTATTTAGATAGTCGTCCAGGTATTAATGGTCTTTTCGCTACCCACCCCCCTCTTAAAAAAAGAATCGAAGCTATAGAGAACAGAACGTATATACCAGAAGACTGGGAAATAGAAGAAAAAGATCAATAATTTCAAACTTCTTTATCATCTAACAAAAGCCTAAGGTGTTTTAATAAAGCGCGGTCTTGGTTGCTCAATAACAAAGGAAGCTATATCTAACGCTTCCTCTTCTGTTAAATTAGGTTCCTGATAAGGCATATTGTAATAAATAAAACCAGAAATCTTTCCTAAAACATTCATACCTGCACCATCATTAAATGAACGATCCCCCCAAAGTGGCGGTATTAGGGGTCCACCTTCTCCATTGCGTCTATGACACGTGGCACAATTTCTATCATACAAAATTTTTCCATTGGCAGGATCTGGAGTATGTTCCGACTTTAAAGGGGTAACCCCAAGCCAAGGAATATTTTTTATTTTATATTTAGCCACTTCACAAGAAATAAATTCTAAATACTTCACCAAGGCTTTCATTTCTTTTGAGTCTTCATCAAGGGGCTTACCATTTAAACTTCTTTTAAAGCAATTGTTGATTCTGTCTTTAAGAGAAATAACTTTGTTATCTCTTTTAGAAAATTGAGGATAAACAGTCGATACACCCACTAACGATAAACCACCATTTTTACCGCCAAGAGTATTACCGCCTGCTATATGACAATTGCTACAATCTAAAGCATTACCATTTTTTGGCAAAAGCTTCGGTGTTTCACAAAACAAGCGGAAGCCATATAAAACTTCCTCTTTTATGTCTTTCGGAGCAAGTTGTGGGTCAAGCAAATTAAAGCTAATGGTTTTGCCATCTATATCCATTGTTACATATTTATGAGACAAAGTGGGCTCATCTGGAAAAGATGAGATAGATTGGTACATGGCATAGCAAAAATATAAAAATAAAGCAGAAGCTAAAGTTACAATTGATGCTTTCTTAAACAATGCTAAACCTTAAGTAAATTGTTATTAACCTAACTTTAAACACATTAACCCAAAGCTCAACTTAATAGATTTTTCTTCATTTTTACAATATTTTTTTGAAAAAACTAGCTTAGTCAATTACTTTTTGATACAACAACAAAAAACTAACTCTTATAATTTCAAGCCATGAATAAACTTAAGCTCTTAGATAAAACTTCCCTGTATATTGCCATCCTAACTTTTTTTTTGAGTTTACTTTTCTTAATTTTCGAAACAGGGAAAATTATGCAAAGTCTTATGGCAGCAATACTTGCAGCTGCCTTAGCCAGCCTATCTTACCTAGGGATTCGTCTAGTCTATTTAACATTAAAAGAATAACCTTGTGAGTGTTATGAAAAAAAAATCTTTTCTTTTTTTTTATTTTCTTATTCTATTCGCAAACAAATTTAATGCTGATGAATATCAATTTTCATTAAGCAAAAAGAATGAAATTGTAGAAATTGCATCTGAAAAAATAATTAACAAACTTCGATTAGTTTTTGAAAATAACGACAAAACTATCGTAAAAAAAATTAGTATTGATCCTTTCTACCAAACAGCACCCCTTTTTCATATCTATCGCCTCATGCAAGAAAATGATCAAAAAGAGCAGTATAATCAGTTTGATGAAATAAAAAATAAGGTTCGAAAAATTCACTTCATCGATCACGATGCATACGAATATAGGACCAAAAAACAATGGCAATTAGTTGATTTAGATAAACAAGCTTTTTATTTACAACTCGATAATAAAACCATCTGTGATCACGAAGACATTTTGCAAGATCCTTTCCTTGCTATCAGAACAAAAATATCAAATGCAAGTACTCCTTACTCAGAAATACAATCTTCTAGCAATCAGGCTTTATTTCATAACCGCATAAACGTTGAGCGCAATAAAGAATTCATTTGCAAAAATCCAACCCTCAATTTATATCCAGATGAAAAAATTACCTATTTTTTAAATAAGGAAAATTGTTTTTTAAGCTTTGAATTAAAGGGAGACCAAAGAAAATACTTTCCTGAAGATCTAACAATCGAAACATTTTTTCCTTTTGACTCTATAGAAAACATTGGAAATGAAGTTATATTTTTAACAGAACCACACCTTACTCTTTTACCTGGAGAAAAAAAAGAAATCCATGGTGAAGTAATAAAGTTAAATGACAAAGATTCTGTCAAAGTTACCTGCCACCTCCCCTCTTATTATCAACTAGCAAACGAAATAACAAATTATAAATGTCAAGTATCAGCTGAAGAAATTAACAACTTAAACCTGCATGCAACAACTGAAGAGACAGAAACATTACCACCTGCAGCCTTTTGTACAAATTTCAATCAACACCAATTCACAATAAATTCTTCCCAAAATTTCGAAAAAATATGGTGGCAGATAAGTGATAATTTAGACTTTTCAGTTGTAATTCCAAACTTTAATATCATAACCAAGCCCTCTGAAAAGCTACTCTTATCATTAATTGACGAAACCTTTATCAATCCAAGCCATAAATATTACCTACGCTTAAAAACATTTCAAAATAATCAATGGAGCTCTTGGAGTAAACCTTTTGCCTTTGAAATTGAAAAACCTGAGTCTCTTCAAAATGTAGAATTTAATAAAGAAAACGACCATTTTTATCTTTCATGGGATCGCAAAAAAGATAATGAGGAAACCTTTTATATTTATGGATCTAACAATAAAGATTTTCTTCCAAGTTTATACTCTAATGTAGATTACAATAAAATTTCAGGCTTACAAGTTGTCCAAGCTAATGAATCAAATAATTTAATTGACATAACAACAGAGCATAAAGTTGAAATTGGAAAGAATTTTGCCTACTACCGAGTGATTGTTGAAAAAAGAGGAAAGTTTTCTACCCCATCCCCACTCGTTTATTTTTATGATAATGATATCAGCCATGAAAGAAAGATTTTACAAGCAAAAGATATATTTACAGCCGAAAGACAAGCTCTTTTGCAACCCACCTCTAAACCTCAAAGAGAAAAAAGTTTAAAAGGTTTAACCCATTTTATTAAATCTAGCTTGAATACTCCTTATCAAGAACAAGATATAATGGAGAGGATCAGGCCCTATATACTACCTGATAATCATCCAATGAAAGACCAATTGGACCGCATTTTTTCTCAATGCAACGTATTGGAAGGTAGACATTCGATTCGAGCTGCTGGCTTTGATGCAACAGACCCAGTTGGTTGTAGTGGCGCTGTTGTTGCTTGTCACCCGAAGCTTCGAGGTTACCTTGTTAAAATGTATCGATGCGATCAACCTTTTCCTGATGAAATTCGTCATTTTATAAAAAGAGTTAATGGCTCACGTATTATTAGAGAATCAATAGATAGCAGAAGCTTTCAAAATTATCTCACTGTTCCAAAAAAATGGATTTATAAATTGCCGAATTACTCTCACTGTAGCGGAATTCAAAGATATGCTGTTTTACTAGTAGAAAAGAAAAATATTTTGAAAAGCAAAAAAAATAACAAAAAATGGAAAAGCAATGATCTTAATCGTGATCAATTCAGAGCTTTCTATACTATTATGGAGTTAAATGGTTTACACGACAGTGTTTATCCATTTAATGTACCCTTTTGTAAAGATGGAAGAATTGCTTTTATTGACACTGAGCAATATCATGGCTGGCCCATAAAATGGGAAAAATTTGCGAGACGCCTCTCTTATAATATGCGTATCTATTTAAACCAGCTACAAGCTGGTATCGCCCAATAACTACAAGCCTCTCTGATTACTTTTTAAGAAGTAACCAGAGAGGCACCCCACTTTCAAAAAAAAATCCAAAATATGCACATTATCCTTTTGTTAAAAAGAAAAATCGATTAATCATTAATCAGTTAAAAATTCTATTAAGCGTTAGAAATTCAATTTCTTTAGCTTAAAGGTAACGCATCAATAAATATGTGATATGACGTGAACTTTTGGTTAATTGTTTTCCAAAAGTATTTGTCGAAAAAAAATAGGAGTTTTTATGTCAGCAACCATTGACCATAAATTGGCAAGCATGCAAAAAGAAATGGAATTAGCCAAAAAAAGAGCAGCAGAATCTGATGAAGAAAAAGCTTCTTTACTACAGACTATTGAAGAATTGAAAAATCAAATACTTAATCAAAAGTCTAGTAAAGAATGTTCAAAAATAGCTGTTAAACCCCAAGAAGACAAAGAAAAACTTCGCCTCCATCAACAAATTGATACCTTACAAAAAGACAATAAAGATTTACAAGAAAAGTTAAAAGCTGCCATCAGCACACCTCAAGAAAAAAGTACTGCTGTTGTTGAACAATATAATAAATTACAACAACAGACTCTTGAAGCAAAAAAAGAAGCTGAAAAAGCAAAACAACAAGCAGATGAAGCGAAAAAAGAAATTGAAAAAACAAAACAACAACTTGCCGACGTAGCGCAGGAAAAACAATCCTTTGAAGATGCTTTCAAATCACGAGAATCTCAATACAAAGAACTCTCCGCGATTAATGAAGTCTTAGCAAGTGAAATTGAAACTTTAAAAATTGCTTTAGATGAAAAAGAAGAGTTGTGTCAAAATTTGTCTGCTGAAAAAGAAGTGTTAAAATTAGATTTAAAAGAGAAACAAGACTACTTTAATGATCGATTACAAAACAATACTAATGAAGTGAGTGTTATCGACACCCTTAAGGATCAACTTAAAAATTCTGTAGCTAAAGTTAAGACAGAAGGTTATCCAAGCATTGAAGATTTAAAAAATTTACGTGAAGAAATTGACAATGTTAATAAAGAATTAGAACCTTTAGCAGCTGAATTCATAGCTGTTAGAAAACGTCAAAAAAACGATTATAAAACATTCTATGTTAATGAAAAAAATTTACCATTAAAAACTGAAATTTATAATAAGTATTTTTCAGAATTTAAAAAATTAAAAGATGATTTTGTTAGACTTGAACCTGAAATACAAAAGTTAAAATCGGAATTCGAAATTTATCAAAATAAAAAAGACAAAAATTTATCTCTTCCCTTTGATGAACCTTATACTCTTCAAGTAGCTATAAAAAGTAAATTCGATTTATTGACGTTAAAAACAGATCATGAAAAATATGATGAAGAATATGACAAATTGCAAACTTCTTTTAATAAGCTCGTTAGTTCTCAAGGTAATTGCACCTGGAAAATAGGAACTTTAGGTAGCGGTATAGATTCTATGAAAGGAATTCTTGAAAATTACGATAAAACTCTATATGAACGTTTTTTTGGATCAAGTAAAAAAGAAAAAGACCCTGCAAAAACGAATTAAATTTATTAGAGTTTGAGTTATTTCTTTGATAAATGAAATAACTCAAACTTTTGGGTAAAAATGAAATTTTTTACTTGCTAAACTCACAAGTTCGTCCACATATTCATAAGGCGCTCGGCTATCCAAACTATATAAAGGCTCTTGATAAGGAGAATCGGAATAAGCAAAATCCAGATCAACATTTTTAGCTTTAGCAAAGCAGGCTTTTGTGATGATTTCTTTAAAACTAGCTTTGCCATAATAATGGCTAAAATATAAGACTGCTTTTTTATTTTTGCTATCCCATAAAAGTTTAATAATTCTTCTACCAAGAATGATTCCATTAGAATCTTTTACAGCTACCATTCGATATTTGCCATCCAAAATATACCCTAAAAGGCCTCTATTTTTAGAAGCTGATTTATAAATATTTAAACAACTATTTTCAACTAAGCCTGATGCTAATAAGTCACTGGGATCATCACTATCTTCAATAATAAAATCATTTGCTTTTACTTTAGAACCTTCCATCCATTTTTCTTTAAGCTTTGGATGATTTAAAAAAATAGTTGATAAGTGAATATTCTTCTCTTCGTTATACCTATTAGTGATAAAAGTCCCATTTACTACCTCTTGCAAAAACACATGAAATGCCTCTAAACAAATCTGTCTTTTATTAAATGGTAATTCGTTAAGAGCATTGTAATAGGCTAATACATGAGGAAGGTGCAAAGTGGTTTTGGTAAGATCGATCCCTTTACTTACACTTTTGGATAATTGCACTAAAGCTGTATCTAATTCATTTATGGGGTAATTCTCTAGATCAAAATTAGCCTTTAACAAAAGAGTGATAGTTGTCATTTTATTAATGGCTAAATTCCTCGTTTTTTGATTAAGGATTGTTAGAAAAATAGCTTCGATTATTCGAGGATTGAGTTGTTTTTTTTGCATACTCAATAAAAAGGTAACGATTTTTCTAATTTCTTCACCAAATTTTGCTCTTTTTGTAAAGACAAGACTTTGTAAGAAGGCTTCTTTTATTGATTGAGGACATTGTATAATCGATAAAATTAAGCAAATAAGTAATGCATGAGTGTGTTTTGCATTACAAAGACTCTGAAAAGATTTTATGGCTTGGTCATTATTGATAAACTTTTCAAGAAACAAAATGCCTACTTCTTTTCTTATACCATCATCAAAATGTTGAAGTAATGCATTAAGTATTGGAAGATCCACTTCATTCAATAAAATCCCCTTTTCTTGTGCTAATAAGCATAGAGACCATATCCAAAATAATTGATTATCTCGAATATATTTTGATTCAGTTTTTTCTATTGTTTCTAAAATATCCTTGATATCTGGGAAAATATCTTTTATAAAATGGTGTGCTTTTTCAAAAATATTATAAGAGATTGAAGGATTAAAAATTTGCCTTAAATAACTAAATGCATTGTCTATTAACGCAAATGAATCAACTTGGACAGCTTCGATATTCGTTATAAAGATATTAGTTAAATCTACTTTAAATTGTAGATAAGGTTCCTCAAGTTCAAGAGTGTTTAACTTTACCAGTAAATTTTTATCGATGGCATTTAAAGTATTTGGATCGAGTTTAACTGCATAAATAATAAGGTCTAATATTTGTTGTAAAGAGAGCTTCTTTGCTTTTTTTATATAATACATCACTTGCCAGGGGATACTTTCAATGGCTAATTGAACAAGGGTAAATCTTTGATTTATATCTTTAATGCAAAAATGTTCAAAATATTCAAAAAACTTATCCCCTTTAAATTTAGCGGCAGCCTTTGCTAAATCGTAAACTAAATCTTTATTTTGAATGTTATAGCAAGAAAAATAACGAGCAAAAGCTTCATCATTTTGTGCAGCAACCATTGCTATTTTGGCTCTTGTTTTTTCGTCAAATAATGATAAACAAGAGGCAAATTTAGAAAATTTATAAGTTTTTGCAGCAATTAAAAAAACCTCTACTAAAGTATCTAAACTAGAAATGGCGTAATCATGAAAGGTTTTAGCAAATATTGCACCATTAAATTCTGCAGCATGTTTTGCTAAAGTAACTATTTGCGCTTCCTTTAGATTGAATTTAGAAATATATTTGTGAATGTTTGACGTTTGATTTGCAAAACTTTGTAATAGTGCAAAATCATTTAGTTCAAGCTGAACATAAGCATCTAAGGCATCATCTACATTAAGCTTTTGACAAAAAACAATTAATTCTTTTTTTTGTGAAGGAGCTAAAAACTTTAAAAGAGCTACATTGTTAAAAAACAATTCTTGGTTATTTAATGCAAAAGACTTAATTAACGGAAATAATAGTTTAAAATCTCTTCCAAATTTATCTAAAAAAATAACAAATTGTTTTATATCAAGAGTTTTTGGAATAACTTTTTCAGGTTCTTCTCCCAAAATCTTTTGTAAATAAAAATCAGTTGGTAACCCTTGATTTATAGTTGTCGATTTACAGGATTTATCTGGATAATTGGAATGGGAAGAATTCTGCAAAAATACAGAATTATTCATTAAATCCTCAAAATTTTTATTCTATTGTAACATACGTAAAAATAATTTTAAATGAAGTTATAAAAAAAGGTATTTAATAAATTACTAAGTAAAAGAACCACAGAGAACATATGGTATTTAGAATTTTAATTTTCTTAAAATTGTTGAGGAGATTAAATTTTTTACAGGTAAACATTAGAGATAAGGGAATCCAACCCCTTTCTCTTTAATATATCTTTTTGGAGTTATGCGGAACTTGCTCCTCTCTGGGGACTCTACAGTGGATATTTATTATGAAAATTATTTACAGGTTCTTAAGTAAAAAACTGGTTTTGCAATTGGTAAAAAAAAATATAATAAAAAATTACTACCACAGAGACCAGAGAGGACAAAGAGAAATTTTTTATGAAATATTCAATTCCTGAAGTATCTACAGTACAAGAAACTGATCTTTTGACAGGTGCAATCATAGGGGCTGCTATCGATGTACATCGTGCTTTGGGACCAGGTCTTCTTGAATCAACTTATGAAGCTTGTCTTGTTTATGAACTTAGACTAAAGAATTTGAAAGTTGAAGTGCAAAAGCCTCTACCAGTCCTTTATAAAGATGTCATGCTAGAATGTGGCTATCGCCTTGATATGGTTGTAGACGACCAAGTTATCGTAGAAATTAAATCGGTTAACGGAATACTACCCATACATGAGGCATAACTATTATCATATTTAAGACTATATGGGTATGGCACACGAGGATTACTTATTAATTTTAACGTAAAAAGATTAACAGAAGGCATTCGCAGAATGAAGATATAAATCCCTCTCTGTGTACTCTGTGTTCTCTGTGGTGGTTATTTTTATTATAATTGATGACGACTAATAAGCATTCATAGAATAAAAAAAATATCCCTCTTTGTTTAGTTGTGACAAATTTATTTTTATATTAATATTTTTTCAATTAAAGACAGGTTTTACAATCGATTTAAAAAGTGAAAAAATAGAGTAAAAAATAACCATTCCAAAAAGCCCATAAAGAGCCGCTTCTACAGTGATTGGTACGTTAAATTGAAAATTAGCCCATGTAGACTTTATAATGTTCCAATCGTGATTTTGTACAAATATAAATGGCTTTCCAAAAGGTGTACTTAGCTCTAATCCATTTAATTGGTTTAAATAACTATTTAAGCGATCTAGTGAATTTTTCATCATTTCACCTTGATGCTTAAAGTCAAGATCATCGTTTATTAAAAATTTGTTTATATATTCCTGCAGATTTTTACCAGTCAAGCTAGCTGATTCCTCCATTACTTTTACCTGCCATTTCAACTCTTCAATTCTGCCCGTTAATTGCTGTTGATATTGCTGTAAAAAGGAAGGGGCCTGTGAAAAGATCACAGCTCCTGTTAAAGAAAACACTCTATCTATAATTCCACCAATTAATTTAAACATAATTCCTTAATGATCATTTGCATAAAAAGGTTCTATATGGACAATCACATCTCGAACATTTGGCCAATCTTTTTGAATTTCAAGTCTAACTTTTTGACTAATTATATGTGCTTTTTCAACAGACATTTCAGGTTGCACCTCTACATCTATGCTAACGAAAGCATCAGGACCAAATTGTTGAATCCGAATTTTTTCTGTTTCTTTAACACCTTCAACTTTTTTGGCTGCCGCTTCAACACAATCAAAAAACTTTTTTTCAGGTTTTTTATCAGTAATTTGGAAAAAATTATTTCTTGCCGCCCCAATACCTATAATAATCATTAGTAAGGCAATTAAAATGGCCCCTATATGATCTAAAGCATGGCTCCATTGAGGTAAGTAAGCACCAGCTATTAATGCTATTGCCGCAAAAAGGCTAGTTACTCCATCAATTCGATAGTGAGCCGCATCCGCTGCAAGCGCTGGGCTATTTTCACGTTTAGCTACCCTCATCACAATTTGGTAACAAAGTTCGAGTAAGAAAACAGCAGCTAATGGAATAATCCAAGCATAAGAACTTATAGCCTCTCTATCACCTTCAGTTGCCAAACTAAATGTTTGATCATAAAACATAAAGCCACCAATAGTTGCTAAAAAAATACCTAATTGCAAACCTACTAGGGGCTCAAAGCGCCCATGACCAAAGGGGTGGTTTGAATCTGGTGGACGAGAAGCAAAATGAATAAAGAAAACGAGGATTAGACTTATACAAATATCTAAAAAACTTGCTAAACCATCCATTAACAAAGAATAGCTGCCAAAAACAAAAAAGCCTATAAATTCTGCCACAACTATTGCTAAACGGATTAAGATACCTTTAAAACTTGAGTCTATAAGCTCTTTTTTTCTATGATATCTAGCATCATGTACTGTCATTGGAATTGGTTGCGGATCAGGAAATTTTGTCATTATATTGTTCCAAAATATCTATCGCCAAAGTCTCCTAAACCTGGAATGATGAATTTTTTATCGTTAAGGCTTGGATCAACTTGTGCTATTATTAGGTTTGTTTCGGGAAATTTATCCTTCAAAAGATTTACTCCTTCTTTTGAACCTATAAAGGATACAATAAACAGTTTTTTTAAGTCAGCATTTTGCTGTTTTAATAAATCTATAACTAATAGGACTGTTCCACCCGTTGCAATCATAGGCTCCAAAATGATAATAGGATGTTGTTCAAGAGGCGGTAAATTTTTATAATATAGCTTAGGATTGGCCGTTTTTTCATCTCTTACAGTCCCAATAAATCCAATCGTTGCAAAGGGAAAGTAAGTGATAAATGAAGGAAGAAGCGCAAGTCCAGAACGCAAAATAGGTAACAAGACAGGATCAGAAGCTAATTTAAAACCTTCTGTTTTTGCAAGAGGAGTTTCTAAAGTAATTTTTGTTTTTGGCATTAACTCAACAGCTTCTGCCGCAAGGAGAAGAGTTAAACGGTTGGCTGCTTCTCTAAACTCTAGCAACGAAGTATTTTTATCTCGTAGAGTAGAAATTAAAATATCTTTCATTATTCTCCTTGAACATAGCAATAATAATCAGTAAAATATTCTTTATATTTTCATTGGGTTAAAATTTACAAGGATATTATGACTTTTGGTATAGCAAATATTAGAACTACTTTTACCGTTTTTTCATTTTTCAAAAATCAAAAGCGACAAAATTCTCATTTAGCTAAAGCCATTTTAAATACTTTTTCTCCTCAAAAACGGCCTCCCTATTCTATTTTAGTTGTAGATCCTTGTACTCGACATCGCTTTCCATCTCTTTTAAATCAAACGTTTAAACAAGTTAGAGAACTATATCCTCATACTCGAATTTTTCAACTAAGCAAAAAGACCAGCTATTTTTATCTTTGTAGACAAAGTAAATTATTTAATCCTTTTATAATTTATTCTATTGAAGATAGAACGACTTTTGTTAAAAAAAATACTATGGTTAACTTAAGAAATAAAAGCGAAGCCGAAAATGCCTGCTTAGTAACTTTTCATAAAAGTTTAGTTGTTCGCAATGATGAATTAATTGCTGCATTAAACAAATCTAACACCGATGAAAAAACTTATCATTTGTGTTTGCGCGCTTATAATGAACAAGCCTTAAAACAAGAAATTGGATCTAAATATTATTCATATGATGAAGTAATATTTTTAGATTCTTTAAATCAAAGCCAAATACTCCATTTAATCAATAATGAATTAGAGGTTTTTAAAAACTTCAAACAATCTAAAAATATATCTATCACTTTTTCTCATGATTTTGCAGACAAAATCATTAGCTTTTTTCCAATACTTAAAGCCATAGATGAACACATAGAGGCAATTATTGGTTTAATTGAGGAAAAAATAGAGTCTATTCATAAGAAAGAAGATGTTCAAAATTCAATCATTGAGTTTTATTTTGAAGGTTCTTGTATTTCTTATCAGATTTATTCCAAGAGTTAACACTTGACCATTTGTTTCAATCGGATCTAAAGAGATAATCATTATGCCTGTTTTATTCTAGATAGAAGAAAAAAAACTCGCACATTACTTAAAAAACCTATATACTGATTAGGTATTTTTAAAGAAAAAATTAGTAAACGATTGATGAATACAAATGTAAAAGTCTTAGCTGTAATTCCGGCTCGCTACGCAAGTACCCGCTTTCACGCTAAATTATTAGCCCCCATACATGGAATCCCCTTAATACAAAGAACTTATGAAAATGCTAAACAATGTTCTTTTATAGATGAATGTTTAGTGACCACAGATCATGAGACTATTGCTTCTTTAATTCGTTCTTTAGGTGGTCAAATAGTTATGACCTCTCCTGAATGTGCAAATGGGACAGAGCGTGTTGTAGAAGCTTTAAAACAATATCCACCAGCTAACGATTTTGATATCATTTTGAATATTCAAGGGGATGTTCCCAATTTAGAACCTGAAGTCATGGAAAAAGTAATCAATGTTTTGAAAACTGATGATGCAGCCGTTATGTCAACTGCGATTATGCCAATAACTGATCTTGCCGAGGCTCAAATGAATTCAGTTGTAAAATGTGTTACAGACTTAAATGGGAATGCTTTGTATTTCAGTCGATCTTTAATCCCAGGTTCTAAATCCGAATTATCGGGTCAATATTTTAAACATATCGGCATTTATGCCTTCAAAAGAGATTTTATTTATAAATATGCTTCTTTACCAGCAACTCCCCTTCAAACAACTGAAGATTTAGAGCAACTAAAAGTATTAGAACATGGTTATAAAATTAAAACAGTATTAGTCAATAGTGTTAGTGTGGGTGTCGATATCCCAGAAGATATACAAAAAGTTGAGCGGATGTTATGCAATCAAAACAAATAAAATATATTTTTATCACAGGTGGTGTTTGTTCGTCTTTAGGAAAAGGATTGACAGCTGCATCAATTGGGATGCTATTAGAGCAAAAAGGCTTATCTATAGCCATGCTTAAATTTGATCCTTACTTAAATGTTGACCCAGGCACAATGAGCCCTTTTCAACATGGAGAAGTATACGTAACTGATGATGGAGCTGAAACGGATTTAGACTTAGGTCACTATCATCGTTATACAAATTCACCCTTATCAAAAGCTTCAAATGCTACATCTGGCCAAGTTTACAACAGCGTCATTAGAAGGGAAAGACAAGGTGAATATTTAGGTAAAACTGTACAAGTAATCCCCCACATAACTGATGAGATAAAACAAAAAATTATTCATTGCGCAAAACAAAAAGATGATATCGATGTTGTTTTAGTTGAAGTTGGTGGAACAATTGGTGATATAGAATCCCTACCATTTTTAGAAGCAATTAGACAATTTTGCTATGAACATAATGGCAATTGTTTAAATATTCATTTAACATATGTTCCTTACTTAAAAGCTGCTGGAGAAGTAAAAACAAAACCTTCTCAGCAATCTGTTCAAGTTTTAAGAGGAATAGGTATTTTTCCAGATATTATTTTATGTCGTTGTGAAAAACCACTCTCTGATGAAGTAAAAGATAAAATTAGTTTATTTTGTAATGTTCCAAGAAAAGCTGTTTTTGATGAACCAGACGTTAGCTTTACAATTTATGAAGTTCCTTTAAATCTAAAAGAGCAAGGACTTGATAACTTAATTTGTCAAAAACTTGGAATCAATTGTGAAAAACAAGGCAATTTATCGGAAATCGAATCAATTATCGATACCCTTAAAAATCCTAAAGGGAATGTTACCATCGGGGTTGTTGGAAAATATGTTCAACACCAAGATGCTTATAAATCTGTCTATGAATCACTTCATCATGGGGCCATTGCTTGTGGCTATAAATTAGAAATTAAACGATTTGAAGCTGACAAATTATTAGAAGAAGGGCAAAAAATTGAAGATATTCTAAAAGATTGCGATGGTATTTTAGTTCCTGGCGGTTTTGGCGAAAGAGGCTGGTGGGGAAAAATCCAAACAGCAAAATATTGTAGAGAGAAAAAAGTCCCTTATTTTGGAATTTGCCTTGGTATGCAAATCATGGCCGTAGAATTTGCTAGAAATGTGGCAAAAATTGAAGATGCTAACTCTACCGAAGTTGACCCTTACACAAAAAATCCTGTTATTTCTCTTTTAAGTGAACAAAAAGAAGTAAAAGATTTAGGGGGTACTATGCGCCTTGGAGCTTATATTTGTAATGTTCAATCGGGAACTAAAGCATACGATGCGTACCAATCTAATAAAGTATCTGAAAGACATCGTCATCGTTTTGAATTTAACAATAAATATAAATCGGTAATGGAAGAAAAAGGATACGTTATTTCCGGTACCTTAGATGGGGGGAATCTTTGCGAAATTTCAGAAATTAAAGATCATCCATGGATGGTTGGTGTACAATTTCACCCAGAATTTCAATCAAAGCCCACAAAGGCAAATCCATTATTTAAAGCATTTATTCAAGCGACTATCGATAATAAAGAAAAATAAATGAAACAAGCAAAAAGAATTATTGGAATAGATTTCGGAATGGCTAGAATTGGTCTAGCCTATTCCGATGAAACACAAACAATTGCTTTCCCTTTAGAAACGTTTACTTGTGAAAAAAAATCGGAAGCCAACATTATTAAATTGGTAAAAAGACTAGAAGATCATCAAAAAGAAAAAAACTATATTATTGAAAAAATAGTAGTGGGAATGCCCTTAATGATGAGTGGAAAAGTGGGTTTTTTAGCTGATGAAGTAAAACATTTCGTTGATCTATTGCAGCAAAAACTTTCTATCCCTATAGTGACGTGGGATGAAAGATTAACGTCTGTTCAGGCAGAGCGCACTTTGCGCGAAAGCACAATGTCACGTAAGAAAAGAACTCAATTTGTCGATCGAGTTGCCGCTGTGATCATCTTGCAAAATTATCTGGACAGTATCCATTTTCATCAATAATTGATCTTTTTTTATAAGGCTTGGATATGACAGAACCTGTTGAGTTCGTAAATCCTTTTGAAGATTTATCCAGATCTACTAAAACACCAGACTCTTGCCTTTTAGTGATATTTGGAGCTACTGGAGACTTAACTGCCAGAAAATTAATACCCGCTATCTATAATCTTTCAAAAGAGGGACAACTTCCTTCTCACTTTGCTTGTGTAGCTTTCGCTAGAAGAAAAAAAACACATGAGCAGTTTCGTGAAGAAATGAAGGAAGCTATAGAAAAGTTTTCTAGAAGTGGAATAGATGATAATGTTTGGAAAAGTTTAAGCGATCATATTTATTATCATTGCTCTGAATTTCATGAGGATGAAGGATATGAAAGTTTACAAAAATTTCTCCATCAATTAGATAATCAACTTGGAACACGTGGCAATCATTTATATTACTTATCTACACAGCCAAGTTTTTTTCCCTTAATCATAGAAAAACTTCATAAACATAAATTAATTTATCCAGTCACTCAAAAAGATAAATGGTCTAGAATTATTATTGAAAAACCTTTTGGTCACGATTATCAATCAGCTGTCAATTTGCAAAAGGAAATCGCAAAATATTTAGATGAAAGCCAAATCTTTAGAATAGATCATTATTTAGGTAAAGAAACTGTACAAAATATTTTAGTATTTAGATTTACAAACCCGATTTTTGAAGCAAGTTGGAATAACCGTCATATAGACAATATTCAAATTAGTGTTAGTGAAGAACAAGGAATTGGAACTAGAGGTCGTTTTTGGGAAGAGGCTGGCATGCTTCGCGATATTGTTCAAAATCACATGATGCAGCTTTTGTCATTAGTGGCAATGGAACCCCCCATTAACTTTTTAGCAAACTCTATTCGAGACGAAAAAGTAAAAGTAATCCAATCCATTAGACCATTTCCAAAAAACATTGAACAAGGCATTGTTAGAGGACAATACGGAAAAGGGTTTATCGATGGAAAAGAAGTAATTGGATATAGAGAAGAAGAAAATGTCGATAAAAATTCTGATGTAGAAACTTTTGTAGCTGCAAAAATCTATATCGATAATTGGCGTTGGGCAGGAGTCCCTTTTTATTTACGAGCTGGCAAACGTCTTCCCATTAGAACAACTGAGATCGCCATTTCTTTTAAAGATGCCCCTAATTATTTATTCAAAAAAGATGGCTATAACATTGAAAGCAACGTTTTGGTCATTCGTATTCAACCAGATGAAGGAATCTCCCTACGTATGAATTGCAAAGTCCCAGGACTTGCCCAAACAATTCAACCGGTTAAAATGTCTTTTCATTATAGCTCCTATTTTGGCTCTACTCCTCCTGAAGCTTATGAAAGACTCATTTGTGATTGCATGGCGGGTGATAGCACTTTATTTGCAAGAGCTGACGAATTATTAGCCTCCTGGAAACTATTCACGCCAGTTTTAGAGTATTGGCAAAATAAAAAAGCAGATTCTAGTTTTATCTACCCTTCCGGGACGTGGGGACCTGATTCTTCTGACGAAATCCTTCATAAAGATGGAAAAAAATGGAGGCTTATATGACAAAAGAAGTGATTGACTTAGAAAGTATAAAGCCTTTAAAAAAACCTAATAAAGCACAGTTATTCACCTTAATTATTTATACACAAAATAAATATAGAGCTGAATATTTCCACGAAATTTTAGCGTCCGTTATAAAGCAATTTCCTTGTCGCGTTATTAGTTTAGAACACAGCTCAAATGATGAGGAAAAAGTTTTTAAAATTAATTCCACTCAAAAATTTAATGATCACCAAAAGAAAATTGAGGGGGAAATTATCTCAATCACTTTTTCTAAAGAATTTGAAGAAAGAGCTTCTTTTTGCATCACCCCTTATTTAATCGCAGACCTACCGATTTATGTCATATGGGGTAAAGATCCAACCATTGAAAATCCAATATTAAATGATGTCAAAAAATATTGTACAAAACTAATTGTTGACGCATCTTGTACACCTCATCTACAAAATTTTTCTCAAAAAATTTCAGAAGAAGTTTGCCAATCTAATTTGAACCTAGTGGATATGAATTGGGCGCAAATGACAGGTTGGAGAGACACTTTTAAACAGGTATTTGACACTAAAGAGAAAATAACAGAAATTCAAAAAGCTAAAACTATTGAAATTTCTTTTTGGAGTAAACATTCTGCCGCTTCGATCAACTGCTCCATTCAAGCCATATATTTGCAAGGTTGGATTGCTGCTAGGCTAAATTATAAATTTGTATCGCGAAAAGAAGAAGATGGAAAAATATTCATCCAATACAAATCCAAAAAGAACGATATAACTTTTATATTAGCCTCCAAAAGTAAAACGAAAAATTCTCAAGAAGGTATTTTTTCAATTAATGTCACAACCAATAGTCATACGTTATACGAGATGAATGTTGTAGATGATAAAGTAAAAGTTGTGGTCACTACCAATGAAAAATGTGACCTTCCCTTCTTTTTAAGCTTACCTCACTACAAAAAGAATTCACAATTTTTAAACGAGATTTTCTTTCAAAGAATTAGCCCTCAGTATTGTCAAATGTTAAATATGATTAAACAGTCGAATTGGTGAAAGTATGTCTAACTGGAAAAAACTTGTAGAATCTTTTGATATTAGAAGAAATTTAGTAATACCGGGCGACAAAAAGGAAACCATTGAATTTTGCGTAGAGCAATTCATTGACTTAGCCAAAGAAGCGATTCAGAAAAATAACAAATTTACAGTAGCTTTAACAGGAGGATCTACTCCTAAAGAAATTTATTATGAACTTTCCTTAAAAAAAGATGCACTTGATTGGAGTAAAGTTTATTTATTTTGGAGTGATGAACGCTCAGTTGCAGCTGATAATAAAGACAGCAATTTTAAAATGGCAATGGATGCAGGTTTTGCAAATCTACCTATCCCCTCCAATCAAATATTTCGAATGGTTGCTGAAATAGATATCGTTGATAATGCAAAAGTTTATGAAGATATTATTACTAAAGTAATTCCTGAACAGCAATTTGATTTGGTGTTACTTGGAATGGGAGACGATGGGCATACAGCTTCTTTATTTCCAAAAACACACGCATTGCATGAAGATCATCGCCTAATAGCTGAAAATTATGTTCCCAAATTAGATACATGGCGTATGACTTTTACTTATACTTTAATTAATAAAGCCAAAAACATTTCTATTATAGTGCTCGGTGAAACAAAAGCAAAAACTATGGCACAAGTGCTTTGTGATCTTTTTCAACCAGATCTCCTTCCCGTTCAAAAAGTGGGAACTTCAACCAACCCAGCTCTTTGGATATTAGATAATCAAGCAGCAAAAGAGATTAAGAAAAAATGTTAGTTTTAGGAATTGAAAGTACTTGTGATGAAACAGCTTGTGCTCTTGTAAAAGATGGGAAAGAAATTATTGCAAATTTTGTTTCTTCCCAAATTGATTTACATAATGAATTTGGTGGCGTAGTTCCAGAGCTTGCTTGTCGAAGACATGTGGAAGTCATTATTCCTCTATTAGAAGAAATGTTTGCATCAGTCAACTTATCCATCCAAGATGTTGATTTAATAGCTGCCTCTTATGGACCAGGACTTATAGGTGCTCTTCTTATTGGTTTAAATTGCGCGAAAACCTTATCTCTTGCTTTAAACAAACCATTTGTTGGCGTTAACCACGTAGAAGCTCACCTTTATGCCGCTATGATGGCACATCAAGATGAGATACAATTTCCGTGCCTTGGAGCTGTTTTATCAGGAGGGCACACGGCATTAGTGACCATTCATGAAATTGGCAAATATGAATTAATTGGACAGACAGTCGATGATGCTATAGGAGAAGCGTTTGACAAAACCGCCAAAATTTTAGGCCTTCCCTATCCGGGAGGTCCAGCTATTGAAAAACTTGCTAAAGAAGGCGATTTTAGCAAATACCCTTTCAAGTGTGGTGTGGTAAAAAACCAACCTTTAGATTTTTCCTTTAGTGGGATAAAAACAGGTGTTCTGTACGCTGTTAAAGGCCAAAACACAAAAGAAGAAAAAGCACTCTCTTCTCAAGATAAAGCAGATATAGCAGCCTCTTTTCAACATGTGGCCTTAAATGATATTGTGCAAAAAATTCAAAAAGCTTGTGATTTAAAAGGATTCGATACGGTTATTTTTGGGGGTGGAGTAACCAATAATAATTATCTTAAAGAGCTCATTTTGAAAAAATGTCCAACTCTTAAAACCATATGGCCAACAGGTCAACTGAGTTTAGATAACGCAGCCATGATAGCGGGTCTTGGGTACCACGTTTACCAAAAAAACGGCGCTGATAGTTTAAGTTTACAGGCTCAAACATCTATTCCTTTTTAATTTTTGCCATTGTGAAAGAGGAGCGTTACAGGCTCCTAATTTTTTAGTTTAAGAGGCCACCTTAACTTAAAAGCTTGTTAGAGCGTCTGTTTAAAGCCCATTAGTGACCGAAGGGAACTATGGGACGAAGGGAACTATGGGTGTAAATTAAATCAAGTAAAATAGAGCTCGCAATTTGCCATGCAAATGGAGAGCGACTCAATATCAATAAGGGCCTCTAACGAGTAAGCCATAAATCATTTATGCTTTAATCTATTTTTTGAATGCTTATTAGAATATGGCAACATTAATATCGTACTAAAAGGTGAATTTAGAAAAGTAGCTCTTAAAGATTTCATTAAATAAATTAAGAAGTCACCTTAACATAAAAGCTCGTTAGAGTGTTTGTTGAATGTCAAATATTTTGATGTGTCGTTCTATCTTATTTTGAGTCGCTCTCATAGAAACTATTTAAGTAATAGTTTCTATTCCGAGCTCTATCTCTGTTTTAAATTTTCCCCATAGTTCCCTTCGGTCACTAATGGGCTTTAAACAGACGCTCTAACGAGCTTTTATGTTAAGGCGAGCTCTTAGTTACTTAGGCTCTAGAAACCTTTTATCAAAATTCTCTTTTAAAGAATGATTTCAATGTTGCCATATTTTAATAATCATTCAAAAAATAAAATTGATTTTCATATAAATAAGTTATAGCTCGTTAGAGCGTCTGTTTAAAGCCCATTAGTGACCGAAGGGAACTATGGGAAGAAGGGAACTATGGGACGGAAGGGAACTATGGCAAGAAAGGGAACTATGGGGAACTAATTCTTGATTTGTTATTAGAGATTATATTTAATAATTTGCAATAATCAAACTTTTCCTAAAAAAATGTAATAATCTAATGCAGCCAATAGCTCCAAATTCATCCTCCCTATCTTCTGAAGTTATACCTCTTAAGTCAAATTCAATTAATGAATTAACTTCAATTCTTCCTTTCGAAACAGAATATTTTACAAATAATCTCAAAATAAAAGATTTATTAAGTAAAAAAAAAATTAATTTAGAAGAATTAATTACCACGATTAGTTTTGATTCGAAAACTTTACAAACTTTAGATGAAATTAGAAACCTGCCATTCTTAAAGAAATGGGAAAAGGTAGAAATCTTTGGTGGTTATGCTATTCATTTATTTGAAAAAATTCTCTTAAAAAGCTTAGAAACATCTATAGATCAAAATTTATTATCATCGCCTTCTTATACTTATGCTGATATAGATATTCGAATTAAAAACTATGCTTTAACAAAAGAAATTATTAAAGACTTTATTGATCTTTGTTATGAATATAATTATGAACCGATTTATTCCGATATCAGCATTTCTTACTACAATCCTTCTTTAATCACATATTTCTATGATTATTATAAAACTCGTTTTCAAAGACCTTGTCCACTAGAACTTAAATATTCAGATATTGAATATTTACATTTAACCATAAAAGAATTCGACATAAGTTTTAGCTTTAGTAATATAAACCAAAAAACCTTAAATTATTTATTTATTCTAGATTCATTTTCAATAGATCTAACGACTAAAAAGTTTATTTCTCAAAACGGTAACTTGACTGAACCTGCCTATGCCATTCTCGCAAGAGAAGTTGAAGTTGCTTCTCCCTTAACAGTCAATTCTAAAGGGCTTTGGAAGGCCATAAATCTTTTTACCAAAAGCTTTACAATTACAAATGAAGACCTAAAAATTTTAAAAGAAAAGGCAAAAATAAAAGATGATTATGTGACTTTTGATGGATGCCAAAAAATGCTATCCTACTTATTGGAAAAGCATGGGGCTAATGACACCAACTATTGCCTTTCTATACTTTTTCATCTTTATTTAACAAATTTAGTGGAAAAAGAAGTCTTCTATGAACTTGTCAACTATTATAAAAAAATACTCAAAGTCCAAACGAATAGCATTTATACACCTTTTTTAAAAAGCAACTTATCCCTCCAAAACTATATCACTATTTTGAGTCTGATAAGTATGTTTGGTTTATTTGTAACTCCTCAAAAAAGACTCGTATTTTTTACAAGACATAATGAGCAAACGTGTATCCAAATAAGAGATAAATTTGTTTGCCTTTTACCTTGTTCAAATTATTTTGAAATTATCGAAAACTTTTTGAACTTATTTGAAAATGATATAATTACCCAAAATGACAATTTCATTTTATCTCTATTTAATTATCTAATTCCTTTTTCTAGTATTGAATCAACCAAAAGCATCATCCCTTTTCATGCTCAATTAAATGTTTTATCTAAAAAATTGTTAGAATCTAATAATGATACCCTTAATCTCTTAAGCTTTATCTTTCATAGTACGTTATGCAAAGTAAAAGAGGAAAAGATTGATCCCGCCTATTTAAAAAAAATCCCAAACTTTTTTCATGTAATCCCTTTTAAACAAAATTTATTAGATAATTTTGTTGCTCTTTTGCAAACAAACAAATCAATCGAACCCTCTTGGATAGAAAAGATATTACTTGAAAAAAATGAACAAAAAAGAATTTTTTTATGGTCCATTTTTTTAGATTATATTGATATAGAAACTTTAGTTTTAGATGACGCAGTTTTAAAGAAAGAAGAAAGAGATGCTTTAACTTTTTTAATCACCATTGCACAACCATTAGCTGAATATTTTATTAATAAAATGTTTCTCTCTTCAAATTTTCATAAAAAGGAGTTAATCCATTTTTATGGTTTGTTGAAAGATCCTACTTTAACAACAAAAGTTACTATTGGTGAATATATAATAAGTGTTAATCTTAATGACATAGAAAATAATTCCCTCGTTCAATTTGCCATAGAAGGTTTGAGTTATACAAATTTTTCCAAAGCAATTGCCTTATGGAAAAAATGGCATACGGCACTTCAAAACGAAGATAAAAACCTTTACAAGACCTGTAAAAACCTTTTAGAAGCAACTTTTATAAAAAAAGGTAAGAAAATACAGGAAAATGAAAATTATGATGAAGGTTATAAACTTCTACTTGAGAGCTACAAATACCTACTTCCTTTGCAAGACATCGAAAATTATTTACAATTTGTTGGCTTTATAGCGAATGGGTACTACAAAATTCATGGTGATTTAAAACATTTTATTGAAGAATTTTTACCATATCAGAATTTGAGGAGTCATTCAAATCACAACTTTGTTATTCTTCTAAAAAACTATGCCATTGCTTTTAATAAAGAAGAAATACTTGAGACTATTGGAAAAGTTCTAAACGATAAACAACTAATTAAAAATGTTAATTCTTTATCATTCTATTTAATAGCAAAAACGTTACTTAAATTATCAATAGATGACATTCCTTCAAAATTGCATGAAAGTATCATAAAATTTATCGAAAGTGTTTGTTCATATCATCAAAATGAATTATTGATTCATCTAGTCGTCAATTTTTTAAATGGAAATGAATTAGAAAGGATTATTAACCTTTTTTATCAAAATTCCTATCCACTTTTAAGTAGTGCCTTTTTTAAGATTAAACTTGAAAAATCAAGCAAAGAAGCTGTTAACTTATTTACCAATTTTTTTGTATCACAAGAAATTGACTTAATCGATTTAGCCCATTTTTACCTTGAAAACAGCCAATATTTTGAAAGAAATCTAACAAAAAGAATTTTACAAAAAGTTATTCATGTTAACGATATCACTTTATTGAAAAAGGTATTAGAAAAAAACCCACACAAAGTTATTTATAACGAAATATCTATCTCAATAAAAACCGTTCTTCAAGCCATTGTTAAAGATGACCCTATTTGGGTTTACACATTTATGACTCAGCTAAAAGAAATGCAACCATATATTACATTTTTCTTTAGTTTAAGAAATTATAACCCTTTAGCTTTTTATGAAATTTGCCAAAATAATAAAGAATTTTATGATTTTATTCTGTCTAATTATACCTCTTTGATTGTATACGATTTACTACTCTTAAAAAAACCTTGTTTTACGCAAATAGTTAAAGATCTATACCCATATATCACAGACACTTTATTTATTTATTACTCTCAATTAATAGATTTTCAAAACTTACATAAAGACGCTCTTTTATCTCAGTTTATTGAAACTAAATTTATTGAAATTACAAAGAAAAAACCATTAAACATAATGATATGGTTAAACATAAGTCATTGTGTTAAAAAAAATGATGTTTTCTTTGCCAAAAAAAATAGTAAATACATAAAAGAAAAAATTGATCAGCTTTTTAATCTAGTTAATTCTAAACCGATTAATCTTAAATTTGTTTCTTTTCTAAATAGTCTATTATCAAATCCATTAGCTAATAATTTTCTTTCAAGAATTATTGATAAAGAAACCTTTTATAATCTTATAAACTATTTTATAAAAAATTATATAGATGAAGAGTTTTATATTCATTTTTTATTGCGTTTATTTGAACTAGCAAACCGACAAAACATAGCTTTAGACATAGAACCAATTACTTTTTTTGTTAATAAAAACAGATTGTTACCGGCGATTGAGCTATTTAAAAGAATGCTTACATTAGACCATAACTCTCAGGAAAGCTTAAATAAATGTTTTTTATCAATTCTTGATCATAGCAACCCAAAGGAAAGAGCTGACCTTGTAAAGAATAAGATTTATGTACCCTCAAACTATTCAATAGAATTAAAACAAAAAATTTGTGAGATTCTTTCTCTTGAGGCTGTAGAAGAAGCTATTCAATTAATTAGAATCTATAAAATTATAGATATCAAACTCTTAAAACAATTTTTTACTGATAAAGCGAAGATTGAAAATAATCTTTTAGAGGAATGTTTAACTATATATCTACAATCAATCCTTCATAAAACTGAATACTATAGTTTATTGGGTTACTTTACTGAACTTATCAATCATGAATTCGTAAAAAATGAAGTTGCCATTAACATGTATAGTTTGATCGTGCACAAAACCTTTCTTAATAAAGATCTTTTTGTAGATGAAGATGCAAGTGAATCAAAAAAAGAATTAATCCCCTTTTATAACTCCTTTTTAAATATTCTTTATAAATGTGATTTTGAAATAAAAATTGAAATGATTTCAGGAGTATATGAAGTCTATGAAAAACTTTTCGAAGAGCAATTCGATTGGTCTGGTGTACAAAAATCTTTTATAAACGTTTCTTTAAAAAACCTTTCCTATGCAAAATTTCTTTTTGCCATAAAGTTGATAAAAAAACTTGTACTAAACAATAACATTAACTTAAATAATGATTTTGATAAGGACTTAATCCCAATTATTTATAAAGCGTTATCGGGTGGACTAAGTCTTAATGAAAACGTGGAAAATGAATTACTTTATCTATGCGATTTGTTACTAAATAATGATTTTCCCTTTTTATTAGAAATTTTTCCCTCTATTCAAACGCATTTAGCAAATTCATTTTTTTCACGATTGCTTAAGCATTTAAAAAAATTCCCTATTGAACCTCAAGGAGAAGTAACAAAAAAAAGAAGTATAAAGAATATTTATTCATTTTTACGTAAAGGAATGAGTGAAATCTATAAAAATTTTGATCTTGCTTCTCTAAAAGAAAATTTCTCCTTTTTGCCAGAAAAAAAAATGGCAAAAATTTCCTATATTTATTCTAAATATTGCTACAAACAAAACATAGCAAACTCATTTAAACTCATTAATGAAGAAATTGATTTTGTTTCTTCAAGCAATGCATCACATGAACTAGCGATATCTAATGTGTCAATCCATAAAGCTAAGGCTGAAGGGGCAGCAGAAGCTTTCTTTGATCAAATAACCAAACGTTCTATTGAAGATTTTTGTAAAGTTTTTTTAAAACTTACTAATTATTTAGCTTGTGTACAAATAGATTGCACAAAACAATATCCCTCAATGCAAATTTTTATACATAAATATTGCAAGCTTTTTACAAATAATTCTCCAATTGACCAGGCAAATAGTTTAATAAACGATATTCCATTAATCCCTCTTGATGAAACTACTTCACATTTCTCCCTATCTTTTTTAAAAACCATTGTTAAAAATAATCAAATAGTAAGTAAAGAGTTACAAGGATTTTGTCTTCTGCTTATAAAAAACCTCTATTATTTCAATAGTGAGTCTACTGAAATCCTAAAAATCTTTATGGAAATCAGTTTACTTGAATTTAGTAGCGAAGCAAATTGTAAAATGCATAGCAACCTATGTAAAATTATTTATTTTTCAAAAAAGCAATCCGCTGATTCTTCTAACACTCATACGAATAAAAGTTTTTATTACGAATTAACTAAAGAAATTTTTGCTAAAGAGCAAGTTCAACTTAAAAACGATGAATTTTTGTTTTTTTCCTATCTTCTTGAAAATATAAAAAAAAGAAATATGGATGAAGATACATATATCTATTTTTTTTCTATTTATGCCGAAATAATCGATAAAATTTTACAAGAATTAGAACCTAGGATAAACGCTTTAGCTTATAACATGTATCTTCTTATGTTATTACTGTTTGTAAAAGAAATTCCATTTACGAAAATTAATAATAAGTTTTCTTTCGAACTCCCTTTGCCCTATTTTTTTAATTTAGGTTTTTTACCAAAAGAAGTGAGAGGTATTTTCGACTCTATATTTAATAATCAATTAAAAGATTACTCAAATAACCTGCACGGTTATTTTTTTAAAAATCCAAGTTATGAAAAAAGAAAAGCCATCATCTGTTCCTTTAATAAGATTATTGAAATTTTAATAACTAATAACACCATCGCAAATTTTTTGGACGTTATTATAAATTACTTAGCATGCGCTAAAACATTTGGACCAATGATTAGAAAAGTAGATATGCATTTGCAAGCAGAGGTTAAGGATAATACTAACAAATTGCAAATCATTTTAGAGGAAACATCAAAAAAATTACGAAAAAAAATTGCTAAGAAATAAATTACATATCGTAAAAAGTTTGAATACAATGGCTAGTTATTTTTCACATCAAGATTTTTTTGATCTATAGCTAAAGATACCATTTGTAGCTTCATCTTCATTTTGATAAGCGTATACAATTGTTTTAGGTACAGTTTCTTCACCTGTTGTAATACAACAAGAACAACTTGGGGTTCCTTCCATGCTGATAGTTATTCCGGCATAGCAAGATAAGATGGCTCCAACTATTGCAACGGATAGTCCTAAAATAGCTAATGGAATTGCAAAAAGAAGAGGTAATGTAACTAGGGCTACCAAACTACTAATTAACAAAACAGAAAAGCTAATCGGAGTGGCTATTTTATTAACTGTCAAGCACGTATCAATAACTTTAGTCAGTTTTTTATTAATCGGTTCAACAACTTGATGGTTTAATTTACTTTTTTTACAATCATTGATGTCATTATACATTTTTCTTAAAGATAAAAGAATAACAGGACGAGCAATATCACCGATAAGTGGCAATATTGACGTAATTTGAAAAGTCTTTTCTAAATGATTAATTTTACTCTCAAGTCTATCAAAACTAATAGCGCTCATAGTTTACCAAAATATTTTTTTCTCATGAGAATAGAGAATAAATATTAAGGTTAAATAAATTATGATTGATTACTTTATTAAACCGCGTTGAAGATCTTTTTACCATTCATAAAATGCTCTTTTAGCTCGTCGTTATCTCGTATAATTTCTTCTACATTATGCACAACTTGAGATGGATTGAAGGCTTGGGTTACATACTTAAAAGTAGAACCTTTTAGTTGTTTTCCAGAAAAATGAGGATAAAAGAGTGTTCCTTCTTCTTCAAATTCAAAAACATCTTTAATAGTAACAGGCTCATTAGATTTTAAATTATCGATATGTAAAAGAGTTTTAATTCGATCTAAAAAAGTCATACAGTCTTCTAAAGAGATAATCTTTTTTTTGTTTTGTAAAGAATAATGAAGAGTTGAGTCTTCAGACCAAGATTGATAGATAACCATTTCTACTCTTTTTCGATTTACTCTTTGCTCTATTACCAAGGCATGGAAAAATGTGCAACCATCCTCTTCTACCTTTTCATCTTGAATGCCTATCAAATATAAATAGCTGTTTTTTGATGAGACTAAAAACTGATTTACTTGCATGATCTTTTTAAGAGCATCTATTGTAATTTGATTAAAATTATAAAAATCGCTTGGCAAGGAATGAAAGAATTTTTTTGCATCGAAAGCAGAATTTTTCTCCAATTTATCGACTGCCTCTACTAATTCATGAGGAGGATTTAAACAAATTTCCTCTTTCCCTCCACTTTTGGATAAATAGGTATTTATACCAATTTGTGATAGCAAAGTTGGGACAGTAAAGGTTATCTCTTTCGACGTCGACTTAACCGTTATAGGAAATTGTTTAGTAAAAATGTAAAGGATTTTTTGACATACATCTTTAGGAACTAAAATAGAAACAACTGTAAAAGCATTATTTGTGCAAGAAGTTAGTAATTCATAGTAATTAGCACTTTTATGCTCTTTAAAAAAAGTATTTAGAGCCGATTGCATATACTGTTCCATGCAATTTTTGGCTATGTATTCTATACATTTTAAAGGCTGCTCAAAAAGCTTCACAGCAGACAAGTCAATTTTACTTTGGATAGTATAGTTGAGGGTTTGTATTTGCATAAATTAATAAGTGTAATATTAGATTTTTTTATATGTAGTTGAAATTGCATCCATGAGTAATTTAATAATATCAAAAAACTCTCTTTGTTTAGCTATCGATAACATTTTATCAAATTCATTTTCTGTTAACCGATTCTTTCTGAGCAAATATTCAACGATAGATAACTGACCTCTTTCGATTGCTAAACGTAAACCCGCTTTTATAATCAAATCTGGTAAAGCAAACTGTTCTAAAAAAAACTCTACAAAGGCAAAATTTCCAAGTTCGATGGCTAATCTAAAATACTTTCTCTGATCATTTTGGGAAAGATTTTCAAATAGTTCAACACTATGTAAAGAGTCTGTAACTATCATCTCTTCTCTAATATCTTCTCCCTTTTGCTCTTGGATAAAGGAAACAAGATATTTTTGTGCATCGGTTGCAAAAATAACCTTTGAAAGATTGATCATTTCCACTTGCCAAAAGTGAAGATTCTTATCAAAATAAAATTTTTCAATCGATTCTTTAAAAGAAGACAATATAGCTACCGCCTCTTTTGTCTCTTTTTCTACATTTTCTTTAACAGTATTAATTTGTTTAGCTAAAACATCGCGCTTCTCGACTAATTCAATTATCTTATTACCAAACTCAATAAAAGGTTCATTGATAAGTTGCATGGCAAAGTTATATAAAAAACTAGCGGTGTGTTTAAATCCTTTATTTTTAGCGTAAGCAATTGCTTGTTTTAAATTACCTAAATGGATTTTTTTACTTTTAAGAATGCTTTCAGTAAAAATGGTTGCATTCGTTTCATGAGTTATATTTAATGCATCGACAATTGAAAAAAGAGGGAGTTTGTCATCTTGCAGCAGTGTTTGAAAACTTCCAAAATGTCTAACTTTTAATGATTTTATTAATGCCATTTCTAAAAAAGTACCATCAATTTTATTTCTTTCTTTTAATTGCTTATACCCCAGTTGAAAGAGATAGGTGGGCGAGGTATCTAAAGCTTTTAAAATATCTTCTTCCCCAAAGGCTTTTCCATAAGTTTTAACAAAATAATCAGCTATTGGATAATACCCATTTTTTAAAGCGTCATTCCATAAATGATTAAAAGGAAGATTATCTTTTCTTTTTCCTAATGCTGTAAGCATTTGGTCTGCTTTCTCTTGCAGATTTAAATAGGATAGCCAAATGTAAGACAAATAATTTGGTTGATGATTTTTAAGAGAGATAAGTTTCAAAAATACATTTGAAAAGTTTGTTTGTAAGGTAAGCTCTAATAATATTCGAATTTGATGAATCGTTAATCCATCTTGAAAAAATGGAGATTCTAAAAAGCCGGTGCTATCTAATCGGTAAATGTATGCGTAGTAAACATATTTTATATCAACCAAGTGGATGTTTTTAGAAATCCAATCCTTTAAAACTCTTCTAATTTCAGGTTTATTTTGAGCTTTTTCCCACCCTTCACATATGACTTTAGATAAATTGATCTCTTTATCATTCAATATTCGAGATAAAAGATTTACATCATTTAAAGAAATCGCGCTAAAAAATAAGAAGTATGAAGGTGAGAGTTCTTTTTCGTAATGAATTGTTTTTTGAATTATTGCTATATTTTTGGTCTTAAGAGCTGTTAAAACGAGATCCTGTTTATTGGTGTGGATAGTTTCATTTCGTAATAATCGATCAAAAATCTCCAGATTTTCAGTTTCAATAGCTTTTTTTAAGGTGTTGTGGAGGTTTACTCCTTCAAACTTAACTTTTGTAAAAATATTTTTTGTGTTTTTTTTTGAATTACAATGAAGAGACCAATTTAAAAAGAATAAGAAATCTACGCTTTGTTTAACTTTATTTTGCCTTAGCAAGGCTTTTGTAACGACTCTATCTTCTTTATAGATCGCTAACAAAAGGGGTAGATTTTGCCGAGCTGTAGGATCGACTCTTTCGTCAGCCAGCAATTTTTCAATTATTTTAATCTTCCCTTTAAATATAGCCAAAATTAATAATTCATTATTATTTATAGAGGGATCAAAATGGTTTTTTAAGTATAAATCTAATACCTTTTCTATAGATTCTTCATTCGAATTCTTTAGGATATTATTTTTTAAAAAAATGTAACCAAATGGTTTATCAACTCCCACATTTATATCTTTTTGCATGATCCTTTCCTATAAAATTGGTTACAATTATCTGTAGTAGGCTTAATTTTTTACAATTAATTCCTTTTCTCAAAAGAACTGTTTATGTAAATTTATTATTTACTTAAAGAGTTGAGTTTATAATTGATTGTTATTGCCATACAGAGTATTATATCGTTTAAATTTAGTTTTTTGGAGAGATTTAAATGGCAAAAAAACGTGAAAACATTAAAATGAAAAGTTCTGAGAGTGATCATCACTATTACACTAAGAAGAATAAAACTAACACTCGCGAAAGAATTGAACTAAACAAATTCGATCCAACTGTTCGCAAGCACGTTGTTTATAAAGAAACAAAGTAAATTTTTAAGCTGGGCAGCTTTTAATTGCCCAGCTTTTGTACATTTGGTGCCTTATGTTTGAGTTATCTGTTGCCCTCAAATATTTAAGACCTCGCTGGCGACAGCTCTCTGTATCAATTATTAGCCTAATCTCTGTGCTTGTAATTGCTCTAGTTGTTTGGTTAATCGTAGTTTTTTTCTCAGTAACGAATGGTTTAGAAAAAAATTGGGTTCAAAAGCTTATCTCTTTAACAGCTCCTATTAGAATCACCCCTACTAATCATTATTATAAATCTTACTATTATCAAATTGATAGTATTAGCAATAATTCCGATTACACTTTAAAGAGTATCTCTGAAAAAAAAGAAGCCTTAGAGAGTAATCCTTACGACGAAGGAATGGATGAAGAAGTTCCTAAAGATTGGCCCTCTCCTGACTTAACACCTGAAGGCAAACTTTTAGACCCTGTAAAAACAGCTTACTCAATTTTAGAAAAAGATTTTCCTTTTTTAAAAGTTTCTGACTATGAAGCCACAGGTGCGCAAATTAAGCTCCGTTTGATTCGAGAAACGGCAAATGGAAGTTTAACCCAAGCATTTATTAATCAACCGGCTTTGATTGGGACTTTAGATAGTAATAACCCAACCCTTATTAACTCTTTACTTCCCTTTAACGCATCTGATTATAATAACATTTTAAAAACGATCCCCTTTAGTTCAATCCTGGAAGAAAATGAGGGATTAGAGACACTTCCAAGCCATTTAACAAAAAAAATCCTAAACGATTATTTTCAACAAGTTTTAGTTTCACAACTTTTTATTCCCAAGGGTGGCACGATCCCAAAATCTCTTCTTCCGATTAATGGAAAATTTTCTTGTATTGCCCTCTACGAAAATCAAGTTTTAAAAGAAATTTGGCTACCTACAGAAACCAAGGAAATAGAAACACTTTTTTTTGAACTGCAAAGAAAAGGAATATCGTTAGAAAAAAATACTCTTTTGGTTGAAGATTCTTTTATTCGTTTAAAGGATAAAGAAGAGCCGATTTTTCCTTTAATACCTATTAAAACAAACGGGATTTCATTAAAAGCGCAACTCGATAATGAAAGTCTACAAGAGGCAAACCTTCCCAAAAGCGTTTATTTTAATGTATCTGGAACTTTGCAAAGTTATACCCTAGCTGAAAAAATTCCGCTTGGTAAAATGCTTATTGGACAAGCTGCGCGATCACCTATTCACACTCCTTCTGCATTTTGGATAAATCAGTTACAAGATAAATTAGAGTTACCAAAAGCTGATAATCGAGGTGATGGTATTTTACTTCCTAAAGCTTTTAAAGATGTGGGTGTCCTAATTGGTGACATTGGCTATATCTCTTACTACGTTCCCACTTTAAGTAACGTACAAGAGCAAAGAGCTCCGATTTATGTTGCAGGGTTTTATGATCCAGGTATTATACCTGTTGGTGGCAAATTCATTATTGCTAATCGCACGTTGACAAGCCTCATCCGCGCCGCTCACTCTCAAGATAATAATAGCAATAGCAATGGAATAAATATTCGTTTTGACAATCTTGACCAAGCCCCAGAAATTAAAAATGCCTTAAGTAAAGCATTTAAAGAGGCAGGTATTGAGGACTACTGGAAAATTGCAACTTTTAGAGAATTTGATTACGCAAAAGATCTACTGCAACAACTCCAAAGTGATAAAAGCCTTTTTATGATTATAGCCGCTGTTATTATTTTGGTAGCTTGCTCAAATATCATTTCTCTTTTAGTAATCCTAGTTAACGATAAAAAGATTGAAATTGGAATATTAAGATCGCTTGGTGCCTCTTCTTATAGCATCACTTGTATTTTTGGCATTTGTGGAATTGCATTAGGTGTAACTGGAAGCGCGCTTGGCACAATCGCTGCAGCTCTCACTTTAAAAAATTTAGATATTTTAATTTGGGCTTTAAGTTTCATACAAGGGCAAGGCGCTTTCAACCCGGTTTATTATGGCAATGCCCTACCTAACCAAATAAGTAGCGAAGCGATCATTTTTGTAATAGCAGCAACAGCTGTAACTTCACTAATTGCAGGTGTTGTTCCAGCAGTAAAGGCTTGTCTTATGAAACCCTCAGCCGTCTTAAAGTCGGAGTAACTATGACGACATCCCCTTACACTTTAAGAGCAACGAACGTCAAAAAAGCATTTTTTTACCCAAAAAAAATCTCTATTTTAAATGGAATTAATTTAGAAGTTCCTAAAAGTACAAGCGTTGCGATTATTGGACGCTCCGGAGAAGGGAAAAGCACATTACTTCAAATTTTGGGCACTTTAGATGAACCGACAGAAGGGACGTTAGAAATTTCAGGAATTTCAGTAAACAGTAGAAATAAATGCACAATAAGAAATCAAGAAATTGGGTTTATTTTTCAATCTTTTCACTTACTAGATGACTACACAGCTTTAGAAAATGTTTTAATGCCGGCTTATATTGCGCGTAAAAACATAAGTAAGGGTAGTGAAGCTTATCAATTAGGTTTAAAATTATTGGATTATGTAGGCTTATCAGATCGCGCTCACCATCATACAAAATTACTGTCAGGTGGAGAAAAACAAAGAGTCGCCATTGCAAGAGCGTTATGTAACAATCCCAATTTATTGTTAGCAGATGAACCCTCCGGAAACTTAGATGCAGCGACAGCTCAAATGATTCACAATCTTTTACTGCAGTATGTAAAAGAAAATAACAAAAGCTTAATTTTAGTAACCCACGATCAAAATCTCGCCAACCGTTGCGATCAAGTATACACCCTAAAATCGGGCCAATTAGTTTACTAATCTCAAAACTTACCTCTATTTTCCAAAAAATCAGTCCCTCTTTATTAATTTTTAATACTTTATGTTTAAAATTATATAAAAAAGGAGATTTATGCCAGCCACTTTAAGTATAATAACGATAGAAAATGCAGTAAGCAATTTATCAAATAATGATCCAGCTCCAGCTGCGCCTCAAAATTATGGATACTTGGGCAATATGATTGTATCAGTTGCAACAAAGGTGATACGTCAGATTGAGCAAAATAACGGAGCTCAATTAGCTCATGCAGATCGTGTTAGAATATTTACAAAAATCAATAATACAATCGATACTTTTTTTGTTGCAGGACTTCTCCATGTTATCCGAGAAATTGCCTCTAGGATTTTGTTTTATTCACCTGCTTTAATTGATAGAGCAGCAAATCAAATTCCGGCTGAAATTTTAAGTAAAATATTCCTTAAATTTATACGTTAATTAAACTACTCAGCTTTCGGAAATTAGCTCTAACCATAGACTGACTCCTGTAACCAAGCAATCTTCATCTATGGTAAAGTAAGGATCATGAAGCATGGGTGATGATTCAAACTGACTATTCTTGCAGCCTAGCTGCAAGAATGCGCCCTTCGTTTTTTGTAAATAATAAGCAAAGTCTTCTCCAAAAAGCGCTCTTTTTGCAGGATAAATTATATTTTTAGGACCAATCGTTTTTTTTAATAGATCAGCCAAATTTTTAGCTTGCTCGCAATGGTTAAATGTAACGGGATAACCTTCGAGATAATCTAAAGTTATTTTTGCCTTTGTTGCAATTTCTGAACCTTTAATTATTTCACTCATTTTTTCTTTAATCATTTGTTGATCTTTAGAGCAAAACGTTCGCACCGTACCATTAATGACACAATGTTCGGGGATTGCATTATAACAAGTACCACTAAGCATTTGTGTAACTGTAAGCACCGCCTCATGCTCACTTGGAATAGTTTGCGAAACAATTTTTTGCAAAGCATCTATTACGGAACAACCTACATATATTGGATTTATAGATCTACAAGGGATAGCCGCATGCCCTCCTTTGCCCGTAATTTTTATGCTAAAACCATCGGCTTGCGCCATGGCGGGACCATCACAAATGCCTATTTCCCCAACATTTAAAGTCGGCCATACATGCAAAGCATAAATTTCATCTACACTGTCTAAGACCCCCTCTTCTATCATTCCTGGAGCCCCACCTGGCCAAACTTCTTCACTTGGTTGAAAGATGAAACGAACGTTAACTTTTAATTCATCTTTAAGCTGACCTAAAATTTTAGCAGTCACTAACAAAATAGCCATATGAGCATCATGACCGCATAAATGCGCTTTACCCTCGACCGTTGATTTATAAGGAACATCTGTTAACTCTTGAATAGGCAAAGCATCCATATCTGCTCTAAGAGCAATGGTTTTTGTGGCATTTGGCACAATTAAATCGGCAACAACGCCCGTTTTTCCCACATTTTTTTTAACTTCAAGAGGAATTTGAGATAAATAGTGATAGATTTTTTCGGCTGTATTTTCAACTTCAAAGCCAATTTCGGGAAACTTATGAAAATCTCGTCTTAATGTTATTAATTCTTTTTGATATTGCTTGGCAAGTTCTACAAACGACATATTAACCTAATACATATTGTCTTTTTTGCTTCATCGAAAGTAAGGAGATAATTCCTATAAGGCTCGAACCACTTAAGTAAATTAATGATCCATACATAAAGCCAAAATGTAAAGTAAAATATGAAAGAGCAAGTGGCGTAATGCCTCCAAAAATTCCAGTAGCTAAGTTATAGGAAATGGCTACAGCTGTATTTCTAACATTTGTTGGAAAAAGTTCTGCCATTAAAGCTGCAAGTGGACCGTAGGAGAAAGAATAAAACAGAGCGATCATTAGTTGCATAGCTATGACATTTGTCACATAGCCTTTTTCAAACACATAAAAAGCGAAAGGGGACAAAAAGATTAATCCACACTGGCCTAAATAAAGGATTTTTTTCCTTCCGAAGATGTCTGAGAATCGGCCTGCTACTGGAAGAAATAAAAATAAAAATATTGAAGGCACAAAATTAATGAATATAGAAGAGGAAAAGTTCCATTTTTTCATTTCTGTTAAGTACGTTGGCAAAAAAACAAACACATAGGCCCAGACAGTGTTTGGCAAAAGCAAACCAATAGTTTGTAAAATTTGCTTATAGTGTTGTTTGGCAATCTCTTTTAAAGGATTTTTTACTAAAGAATGACTATTTTTAAGTTGTAAGAATGAGGGACTTTCCTCAACTTTTCGCCTTAAATAAAATCCCGTTATAGCAATAAAAAAACCCAATATGAGTGGTATCCTCCACCCCCATTTATAAAGTTCTTGCTCACTTAAAATGACGGTGAGAATTATGCTAATGGTAGCGCCAAATATTGACCCTAAATAGGCTCCTGAAAAGGCCCAAGCTCCAATAAATCCTTTTTTATGGCGAGGTGCATGTTCAAAGAGAAAAGTTAGAGAACTCGTAAATTCTCCACCTAAAGAAAAACCTTGTAATATTCGCAAAGTGATCAAAAAAATCGGAGCTATTATTCCAGCGGTTTCATAAGTTGGCAAAACGCCCATTAGGGCTGTGCTTATTGCCATTAAGAATATCGAAAAAAGCAAAGCACGTTTGCGTCCGTATTGATCCCCCATTTTTCCAAGAACATATGCGCCGATAGGCCTACTTATAAAACCAACTGTCAAAACGGCCAAAGTACTTAAAACAGATAGGTAAGGAACATTGTTGGGAAAGAAATTTCTTCCTAAAATGGGGGCGAAATAACCAAAGATTGTAAAGTCATACCATTCTAAGCCATTACCAAAAAGGCTTATCATTACACTTTTATTTAAAGTCGCAACTCGGTTTTTGTTTTCCATAAAGCATAACTTAAGGTTATTACCAACATTTATACTTTATTTAAGTATTGTAATAAACTCTAAAAATTATATTTCTTTTTAATCTACATCAAATAAAGATAGTAAATCATTTAAGAAATTTGAATTTGGAATTCAACTTTTAAAAAATTGAAAAGGTTTATCTGCTTTTTTTTCAATATTCACAATATTATAGTTTTGATTTGAAATGGCTAAATTAAATTCCTCCATACTTTATTTTTTTTAAGCTTGATGTAGAAAAATTATTTCTAACACTTATTTTTGCTTTAAAAGATTTAAAAAACGATGATTAATAAAAAGCTTGTCTCTTCCTCTTCTAGTCTCCTCTAAAAATCCAATTTCACACAAAATCTTTAAATATTTAGAGGCTGTATCTCTCTTTGCTAGATTCATTTCTATTAAGTTTGAAATACGTATGTATGGTTGCATAAAAAGCAAATCGACGAGCTCTTTACTATAAATAGCAGGAGCTTGAAATTTGATGAATTTACAAGATTCTTCAATCAAATGTTGAATAGAGAGAATTTTATCAATAGTCCATTTTGAAGTTTCGGTAACAGCTTCTAAAAAATAAAGAATCCATTCCTCCCACTCATTCTCTACCGTAATTTTCATTAGATTTTCATAATATTGTTTTTTGTTTTGAATAATGTAACTACTTAAATATAGAACGGGTGTGTCGAGAAGCCCTTGCTCTATCAAGTATAATAAATTTATAATTCTACCAGTTCTTCCATTTCCGTCAGTAAAAGGATGGATGGCTTCAAATTGATAATGTTGAATCGCTAGTTTAATTAAGGGATCTGTCTCATCCTTTTGATGAAAATATTCCTGCCAATTACTCAGAAGCTTTCGTAAAACTTCTTCTCCTTCAGGTGGTGTATATATTTTTTTTTTGTTAAAATCATTAATTAATGCAGTGCCCGGTAATTTCCTGATTTGAGTGTCTACTTCTCTAATTGTTGAACAAATTTCACAAATCGTAGATATGCTTAAAGGACGAGTTTGCAAAGACTTGTATCCTTTATACAAAGCTTGTCTATATCTAAGAGTTTCCTTTGTTGCTGAAGACATTGTTGAGGAATAAAAATTTTCTGCATACTCAAACAGCTCGTCTGTAGTTGTAACAATATTTTCGATAGCGGAACTTGCTTGTGATTCTAGAAGAGGAATACTATTAATCAAGACTGCTTGATTTGGTATCAATTTTTCAGACATTTTTAATTTTGCAAGTTCTTTATTAGCTTTAATACAGCTTTTAAGAACTAAAGTAGTTTCTAAATTTTTTTTTGGAGGCAAAAGAGGTAAATCATTGAAGGGAATCTCTGGATCAAACATATACCTAAAATCCTTTAAATTATCTGTATATTAATCTAATATACTGAATCTTTCAATATATTAGATCTAAATACGTAAAAAACAAAAAAAAATCGGTATGTTTTGAATATTCACCAAATAATTTTTAATCAACTTCAAATAAAGATCTTAAATTATTTATGAAATTTGTGTTTGGAATAGCACTTTTAAAAAAACTGAACGATTTACCAAAAATCTTACTTTCAAAAAAATCAGTTACTCTTTTACTCTCGCAAATGATCCTTTCATAAGCTTTTAAGTAATTGAGTAATTCATCCAATTGAAAAGTAATAATATCTCTATTTGTAATAGCTAAATAAACGTGAAAAATTTGTTGATCGTTTTCAACTTGTTGTTCAATTACAATCGATTGAAACGATCCTTCTTCAAAATAGTGAAGACCCAAATAATAAACGTAAGATACTTCATTTGTAGCTTTTGTATTTATTAATTCTGCATAAAGCTCTTCAAAAATAGGTGGAAAATACAGGTAAAGTTTGACCCCCTAAAACTGGAGGTCATCCCATGTATAAGTCCGAAACTATTACTATTACTAAAACGACAATTAGAAGTATTAAGTTCTATTTGTTCTTAAGGCTTTTTCGAATTTTTTTAGAGGGAA